>Ga0123401_125559_pt1 | contig 73153 bp, 56 predicted proteins | sample T5LLNH4metaT_FD_89915 | JGI IMG/M metagenome (GOLD analysis project Ga0123401, IMG submission 89915) | Methane-oxidizing artificial microbial communities from Washington, USA to study methane cycling - T5-LLNH4 metaT (Metagenome... | ecosystem: Engineered > Modeled > Simulated communities...
CCGCGAAGCCTGGAAACAACTACACCCTTCCGTACTGCATCTGACCAAGGAAGCAAGTTTTGAACGACACTGTTTATTGGCCGGCACTATTCTCAATTTGATTCGAGATATAGCGGAGCATAGCCAATTACACCAGGAAAGTATTTGTCCGTTCAGCTTTATAGAAATTCTGTGGCATCTCTTGCCGGATACCGCGGAGGCAATAGGTCAGGCGCGGGCTATCGGCACCGGTATCGCTGCGGCCGGCCGCTGCCGGATCACCGATAGGATTAAGCTGGGTTTTCTGATTACCCGCATCCGTCAGGCCATCGAACGGGTTGAAGCCGGCATGGGTAACGCTAACATGTCCATGGTTGCCGACAGCAGTTTCCAGCAGGCTTCGGCTGCGGTTCATGTGCACATCACCGGTTTTATTGGTCATATCGAGCAAAAATTGCTGACCGCGGATAAGCCGGCGATTGATCCGGCGGCTTTCTTTGACACCGCCACGGGGACATTGAACAGTATTTTTGCGCTTTACGATCAGGGCGAAGTGATTACAAATCATGCCCTGCAAAACCAGCTTGCAAGTGCCAGACGCAGTAGCAATCAGTCTTTCGCCATCGTGTTGGTGAGCTTGGTATTTTTGATGGCTTCCCTGGTGTTGCAGCACGGAGTCGTTTAACCGGCGAGACCAAGAGCCACGCTTTCGATGGCGGCAAACTACTTTTAGGGAGGCTGTAGTACAAAATAAGAGGTGTCATTTCGAATTTGTCTGGTTAAAGTAAGCCGTCTATACCTTCTTTATTGGGAAAAAATCCTGGAAAAGGCAGGATGTCAGTGCGCTTGGTCAAGCTAACCTAGGCAAGACCCGTTTGTTGCGCTATGGTTAAGCCCCATTTCCCCGGCCCCTGTAGCTTCGCGTATAGCGGGTCGGCCGAATAGCACAAAGCGTCGCTAACCTAAACATCCACGTTCATCCCCATTCCCCGACACAATGGCTCAACCATCCGATAGAATCCGAGCCAAGTGCCTGTGCATCGACATTGAAACCGCCCGGCAGGATAGCCTAAAGCTGCGGGAGATTGGCGCGTATCGACCGGACACCGATGCCCGTTTGCGTTTATCCGGCAAGGCTGCCGATCTGACACAAAAGCTGGATCACATCAGCGAAGGCGCGGCGTTTGTGTTGGGGCATAACGTGATTGCCTTCGATCAGCCAGCTTTATCCGTGTTGCATCCCGATCTTGCTTTGCACCGCTTGCCTTTGGTCGATACGCTGGAGCTGTCGCCGGTGGCCTTTCCGCAGAATCCTTATCACCGCCTGGTGAAGGACTACAAGCTTTGCACCACCACCCGCAACGATCCGGTTCGCGACGCGGAATTGGCTTATGAGCTGTTTCTGGATCAGGCCGAGGCCTTGCGGCAGCGGGTGGCGGAGTATCCGGACGAGGCGCTTTGCCTGCATTTTTTATTGGCGCCGGAAAACGGCAAGGGCGTAGCGAATTTCTTCGCGACCTTGCGCGCGGCGCTAAGGCCGTCGTTAATCGATGCGCAAGCGGCTTGGCGGCGGGCTACCGACGGGAAGGTGTGCCGGGCCGGGCAGCAACACATCGTCAATGACTATTTGCCGGAGCCGGATTGGCACAAACCGTTGGCTTATGTGTTGGCTTGGCTGCGGGTGTCGGGCGGTAACTCCGTGCTGCCGCCTTGGGTAAGTTTGTCGTTTCCGAAAACCCGAGAACTTATCGCCACCTTGCGCGATGTGCCGTGCGGTGACGCCGGATGTGATTGGTGCAGTGAACAACACGATCTGTCGCAACTGCTGCCGCGCTATTTTCCGGGCATCACGCAGTTTAGGCCGACGCCGACTACCGAGGATGGCAAGTCCCTGCAACAAACCATCGTCGAACACGGCTTTGCTGGCGCGCCGACCCTGGCGATTCTGCCGACCGGCGGCGGCAAATCGCTGTGTTACCAATTGCCGGCGCTGGCGCGCTTTTACCGCAACGGTAGTTTGACCGTGATTATTTCGCCGCTGCAATCCTTGATGAAGGATCAGGTCGATAACCTTGAAGCGCGCGGCATCACCTGCGCCGGTTACATCAACAGCTTGCTCAACCCCATGGAGCGACAGGTGATGCTGGATAAGTTGCGCTTGGGCGATTTGGGTTTGATCTTTGTCGCGCCGGAACAATTTCGCAGCAGCGCATTTGCCAAGGCTTTGCAACATCGGGAAGTCGGCGCCTGGGTGTTCGACGAGGCGCATTGCCTGTCCAAATGGGGTCATGATTTCCGCCCGGATTATTTGTACGTGTCGCGCTTTATCAAGGCCAGGCAAAAGGACAAGCCGTCGCCGGTGTTTTGTTTTACCGCTACCGCCAAACCGGATGTGGTGCAAGACATCGTTGAGCATTTTCGCAAGCGCCTAGGCATTTCGCTGGCCTGCTTGACCGGCGGTGTCAGTCGGGAAAACCTGCTGTATGAAGTGCATGCGGTGCCGGCCCAAGCCAAATATCCGGAAGTGCTGCGTTTGCTGGAGCAAAGCTTGCGCGATGAGGGCGGCGCCATTGTGTTTTGCGCCCGGCAGAAGACCGTGGAAGAAATGGCCGAGTTTTTGAAACAGGCCGGCCTGGATTGCGGTTATTTCCATGGCGGCATGCAGCCCGAGCAAAAGCGCCAAGTGCAGGAAGCCTTTATCGCCGGCGAGCTGCGCGTCATCGCCGCCACCAATGCCTTTGGCATGGGTGTGGATAAGGCCGATGTGCGTCTGGTGATTCATTTGGATACGCCGGGCTCCTTGGAAAATTATCTCCAGGAAGCGGGCCGGGCGGGCCGCGATCAAGACTTAGCGCGCTGTGTGTTGTTGTACGACGATGCCGATCTGGATGTGCAGTTCCGGCTGTTGCGCAATTCCAGGCTGACGCAACATGATATTGCTTCCATTCTAAAAGCCTTGCGCGGGATCGAGCGCAAGGATCGCAGCGAAGGTTCGGTGGTGGTCACCAGCGGCGAAATTTTGTTGGAAATTCCGGACAAGCATGGCATCGATCCCGACGCCGCCGATGCCGATACCAAGGTCCGCATCGCGGTGGCCTGGCTGGAAGAAGCGCGTCTGCTGGAACGCCAGGAAAACCATACCCGGGTGTTTCCGGGCAGCTTGCAGGTGGCCAGTATCGATGAAGCCCGAGTCTTGCTGCAGAAAAAACTGGGGCCGAACGCCGACATCGAGCCGTACATCGTGCTGCTGTCGCAATTGTTTTATAGCGAAGATGACGACGGCATCAGCACCGACGATTTGATGCTGGCCACGGGACGCAATTCCCACGAAGTGCAGAGCATGTTGCGGGACTTGGATCGTTTTAAACTGGTATCCAACGATACCGAAATCGGCGTGACCTTGTACCGCGCCCCCGATACCGCCGACAGGCTGGAAGACTTGCGCAAGCTGGAAGACGCCTTGATTGCCAGTCTGCGGGAGACCGCGCCGGATGCTGATCGCGAGCAATGGCAGATTTTGAATGTGCGCCGGCTATGTGACAGCTTACGCCGCGAGGCTGGAGTGGAACTCACGCCGGACAAATTGACCCGTTTGATGAAGTCGTTCGCCGAAGCCTTTGGCGATGGTACCGGCCTGCGCGGTTTTTTCGCGTTGCGTCCGGCCGGTCAGGATAACCGCTATCTTAAATTGCTTCGCAGTTGGCAGAAGATTGATGACATCCGCAGCAAGCGTATGCGGCTGGCTCAGGCGTTGCTGAATTACTTTCTAGCAAAGCGCCAGGGCAATAATCTGCTGGTCACTTGCAAGCAGGGCGATTTGGAAGCGGCTTTGCAAGCCGATCTGACTTTGCAGGATCTGGATGTGCGGGATTGGCAGGTGGCCTTGGCGGCGGCGCTGATTTATCTGGACAGCAACGAAGTTTTGCATCTGGCGCGCGGCAAGGCGGTGTTCCGCGCGGCGATGAGCATTCAGCTGAATGCCGAAGCCCGGCGCCGGCAGTTTAAAAAGTCCGACTACGCCGAACTGGCTTTGCATTACAAGGACAAGATTATCCAGGTGCATGTGATGGCCGAATACGCCCGGCTGGCGCTGGGTAAGATTCAGGCGGCGATGGCGTTTATCGTCGATTACTTTGGCATGGATAGACACGAATTCGTGCGCCGCTATTTCGCCGGCCGCCAGGATATTCTGGAAATGGCGACCACTGAAGCCGCGCATAGGCGCATCCTCACCGACTTGCAAAACCCCGAGCAACAGGCCATCGTCGCCGCGCCGCCGGAAGGCAGTCAATTGGTATTGGCCGGCCCCGGCTCCGGCAAGACCAAGGTGATTGTGCATCGGGTGGCCTGGCTGCTGCGCGAATGCATGGTGTTGCCGGAAGACATTATGGTGTTGAGTTATAACCGCTCGGCGGCCGTCGAAATCCGCAAGCGTTTGTGGGCATTAATCGGCGCCGATGCCGCCGGGGTGACCGTGCAAACCTTGCACTGCCTGGCGATGCGGCTGACCGGCACCAGTTACGCGGTGGCCGCCGAGCATGGCGAGAGCATCGATTTTTCGGCAGTTATCAAAAACGCTACCGCTCTGTTAAAAAAAGTGGAGCAGGGTGACGAGCTGGGGCCGGGCATTCAACGCGACCGCTTGCTGTCCGGCTTGCGCTATTTGCTGGTGGATGAATATCAGGACATCAACGCCGAGCATTATGCGTTGATCAGCGCGCTGGCCGGCAGGGCGATCAGCAGCGAGGAAGACAAATTATCGCTATTGGCGGTGGGCGACGATGACCAAAATATTTACGCATTTGACGGGGCCAATGTACGCTTCATCAAGCAATTTGCCACGGATTATCAGGCTAAAACCTATTATCTGATTGAAAATTATCGCTCCACCGCGCAGATCATCCATTGTGCAAACCGGGTAATTACGCCGGCGCGGGAGCGGATGAAAACGCAGCACGCCATCCAAGTCAATTATGCGCGCCGCGAGGCAGCGGAGGGCGGCGAGTTTGCCGAATTGGATAGTTTGACACAAGGCCGGGTACATATCCTGGAAACGCCGGCGCCTCTCCACGGCGAAGTCGAAGTGGCGTTGGCCGAGCTGGTGCGGCTGAATCATTTGGCAAACTCGGGCCAAACCAGCCATTGGGGCCGGTTTGCAGTGATCGCCAGGCATTGGGAAACATTGGAGCCGCTGGGCGAATTATGTCGTCTACAAGGGGCCCCGGTGAGGCTGCTGCGTGACAGTGCTTTGCTGAATTTGCACGGCACAAGGGAAGGCCACAGCTTACTGGCTTTGTTGAACAAGCCGCGGCGCAAGTCCGGTAAATCTAGAGTCTTGCTGCGCTACGGAACCTTGTCGCGCTGGTTTAAGCGCCGCTACCGGCAATCTGTCGATGAGCTGATCGAACATCCTTATCGAGCCATGCTGGCGCAATTCATCATTGCCTCCGAGGCGGTCGCTCCGGGTTGTCAGCAGGTGGTCAGCAATCTTGTCGAAGCGCTTTACGAATTCGGTTCCGGTAGCCAGTCCGGCGCAAACGACAGTCGGCATGCGCCGCTGCTGTTATTGACGGCGCATCGCGCCAAGGGTTTGGAGTTTGATCATGTGCTGATTCTGGACGGCGGCGGCTGGCAGCAGAGCAGCGATGACGAGCGGCGGCTGTTTTATGTGGCGATGACCCGCGCTCGCAAAACCCTGACTGTTTGCGCCAAACAGGGTGGGCGGCATGCTTTTATCCGAGACTGCGAAGCGCTTTGCGTTAAAACCCAGCCGCAATTCAATCGCGGATTTCAAGCATTGGGGCAAAGTACTTGGCTGGCCGATTTGGAGCAAATTGTGCTGTCATGGCCGGGATATTTCGCGCCGGACAAGCCTATTCATCGGGCGATAGCGGCATTGGAGGTTGGTAGCGAGTTGATATTGCGAGCTAGAAGCGATGGGCAAAGCGGCTGGGAACTGGCGGATTTAAGCGGCATGGCCGTCACGCGGATGGCCAAGGCTTTTGCGCCGCCAGCAGGCAGGATAGTGGCGGTGCGGGTTGTCGCCATTTCGGTAAGGCATAAAACCGCCGGCAATACCGAAAGTCTGCGTTGCGAGCATTGGGAATTGGTACTGCCGGAAATTTTGTATCTGCCAGCCGATAGGGTTCCAAGGTCGTGATTTAACAATTTCGGCTGTCCGGTAGGCTGTTCCGGAAGCCCTGCCTTCTGTCGTCAAGCCGTTCGTGCTGAGTCTGTCGAAGCATGATCGGCTTGAACGCGGGAGACCGAAATTTTTCCGGCCACCCTTGAGTCCTTAGCTTTTCAGCTTGGCAATCAACATCTTGTTCACTTCACCTGGATTGGCCTTGCCTTGGGTTTCTTTCATGATTTGCCCGACCAGAGCCATCAACGCTTTGTCCTTGCCGGCCCGATATTGCTCGACCGGCACCGGATTGGCGGCGATCACTTTATCGACGATGGCTTCTATCGCACCGCTGTCGGTGATCTGCTTCAAGCCTTCTTTTTCGATGATTTCGTCGGCACTGTCGGTGCTGTTCCAGAGCTTATCGAATACCTGTTTGGCGGTTTTACCTGAGATGGTGTTGTCGGCAATGCGTTTGAGCAGGCCGGCCAGGCGCTCGGCATTGACCGGACAGTCGCCGATTTCCAATCCGGCTTTGTTCAATGCGCCCAATACGTCGCCGGTCAGCCAGTTGCCGGCCAGCTTGGCTTCGCCGCCGGAGGCTTTGACGACTGTTTCGTAAAAGTCGGCCAATTCGCGCGACGACGTCAAGGTGGTAGCGCTTTCGTTATCCAGGGCGTATTGCTCGATGAAACGCTGTTTTTTGGCATCCGGCAGCTCCGGTAGCGTGGCGCGGATTTCGTCTTTCAGCGACTCTTCGATCAATACCGGCAACAAGTCCGGATCGGGGAAATAGCGGTAGTCGTTGGCTTCTTCCTTGCTGCGCATCGAACGGGTTTCGTCTTTGTTGGCGTCGTAGAGGCGGGTTTCCTGAACCACTTTGCCGCCGCCTTCGATGACATCGATTTGCCGCTCGATTTCGTGATTGATGGCTTTTTCGACGAACTTGAAGGAGTTGATGTTCTTGATTTCGGCGCGGGTGCCGAATTCAGCTTGGCCTTTCGGGCGCACCGAGACGTTGGCGTCGCAGCGGAACGAACCTTCCTGCATATTGCCGTCGCAGATTTCCAGGTAGCGCACCAGTTCGTGCAGCTTGCGCATGTAAGCGACCGCTTCCTTAGCCGAACGCATATCCGGTTCGGAAACGATTTCCAGCAGGGGTGTGCCGGCGCGGTTCAAGTCGATGCCGGTCAGGCCGTGGAAGTCTTCGTGCAAGGATTTGCCGGCGTCTTCTTCAAGATGGGCGCGGGTGATGCCGATGCGTTTGCTGACACCATCGACTTCGATGTCCAGATGGCCATTGCCGACGATAGGCAGTTCGAACTGGCTGATTTGGTAGCCTTTCGGTAAGTCCGGATAAAAATAGTTTTTGCGGGCGAACACCGAATGCGGGGCAATCTCGGCGTCGATGGCCAAACCGAAGGTTACAGCTTTGCGCACGGCGTCTTTATTCAATACGGGCAAAACTCCCGGCAAGCCCAAATCGACCGCGCAGGCCTGGGTATTGGGTTCCGCACCATAGGCAGTGGCGGCGCCGGAGAAGATTTTCGATTTTGTAGACAGTTGGGTGTGGATTTCCAGGCCGATGACGGCTTCCCATTGTGAGTTCATTCGTGGTTCCTTTAAAGCTTATTCGGCAAAAACGTCGTTCAGGTCGATTTGCAGGTCGGGGAATAAATGCGGAGCGGCGATTTCGTTGCCCGGATATAAGCCGCGCAATTGATATTTATCCTGCTCGTCCAGCACGAATTGCTGCACGATTTGTTCGTAGGGAAATACCAGCCAGTATTCTCTTACGCCGCTTTCTTCGTATAAGTCGTATTTCAGGCGCACTTCTTTGCGGCTGTTACCGGGCGACAAGACTTCAATGATCCAGTCCGGCGCGCCGTCGCAGCCTTGTTCGGTGAGTTTGTCTTTGTCGCAAATCACGCATAGGTCGGGTTGGACGACGCTGAAGGCTTCGCCATTTTTGAGTAGCGATTTACGGCGGTCGTAAAGCTTTACGTCAAATGGTGCGACAAACACTTCGCAGGGTTTGCGCTTGAAATAGTTTCCCAAATACAGGAACAAGTTGCCGGAGATGCACTGATGCTTGCGGTTGGGCGCGGGCGACATCGCCATGATCTTGCCTTTAATCAGCTCGACGGATTCTTCAAGCCGCCAAGTCAAATAATCGGCATAGCTGTATGTGCCATCCATATCCAACTGCGACAATTCGGTGATCTTAGCCATGACTAATCTCCGTTATTCAAAACCCTTTGGTGCTTGCAGGTGCCAATCGGTGACTTGCTGGTAGCGGTGGCCGACATTCAGCAACTTGGCTTCGCTGAAATAATTGCCTATCACGTGTAAGCCCACAGGTTTGCCGTCCATGAATCCGGCCGGAATCGACATCGCCGGCAAACCCGCCAAGTTGATGGCAATGGTGTAAATATCTTCCAGATACATCTGAATCGGATCGCTGGTTTTTTCGCCGATTTTGAATGCCGTGCTTGGCGTGACCGGGCCCATTAGTACGTCGACTTCGCTCAAAGCGCGTTTGAAGTCGTCGCTGATCAGGCGGCGCACATGCTGGGCTTTTAAGTAATAAGCATCGTAATAACCGGCCGACAGCGCATAGGTGCCCATCAAAATCCGCCGCTTGACTTCGGCACCGAAGGCTTCTCCACGCGAGCGAGTGTAAAGGTCGGTCAAGTCGGCGGGATTTTGGCAACGGTAACCGAAGCGCACGCCGTCGTAGCGCGATAGGTTGGACGAGCATTCGGCGGAAGCGATCACGTAATAAGCAGGGATTGCCAACTGCAGATTCGGCATGTCCACTTCTTTGACTTCCGCGCCCAGTTTTTGATATTCGGCAACCGCGGCGTGGATGGCGGCGGCCATTTGGCTATTCAGCCCTGTGCTGAAAAACTGTTTCGGCAGACCGATTTTCAGGCCTTGTAAACTATCGTTCAGGCTGGCGCTATAGTCAGGTACGGGTTGATCGACGCTGGTCGAATCTTTGGGATCGAAGCCGGCCATCACCTGCAAAAGTAAAGCCGCGTCTTCGGCGCTACGCGCCATCGGGCCGCCTTGATCCAGGCTGGAAGCGTAGGCGATCATGCCGTAACGCGACACGCGGCCGTAAGTCGGTTTCAATCCGGTGATACCGCACAGCGCTGCCGGCTGGCGAATCGAGCCGCCGGTGTCTGTGCCGGTCACCGCAGGCGCCAGACGCGCCGCGACTGCCGCCGCCGAGCCGCCGGACGAACCGCCGGGGACGCAATCGGTCGCCCAAGGGTTGCGCACCGGGCCGTAGAAACTGTTTTCGTTGGACGAGCCCATCGCAAACTCGTCCATGTTCAATTTGCCTAGCATCACCGCGCCGGCCCTGTTGAAGTGTTCAACCACCGTGGCATCGTAAGGGGCGATGAAGTTATCCAGCATTTTCGAGCCGCAGCTGGTTTTAGTGCCTAGCGTGCAGAAAATATCTTTTTGGGCGATGGGGATGCCGGCCAATGGTCCAGCATTGCCGCTAGCCAGTAACTGATCGGCCGCCTGGGCCTGTTGCAAGGCGCTGTCGGCGCTGACGGTAATAAATGCGTTCAAGTTCTGGTGCTGGTGGGTGCGGTCCAGAAAATGTTGAGTCAGTTCTAAGCTGGAGAATGCTTTGCTGCGCAGCCCGGCTGCCAGTTCGGTGAGGGTAAGTTTGTGCATAATCGTCCTTAATCGATGACTTTGGGGACCAGGTACAATCCGGCTTCGGTTTGCGGGGCGATGGTTTGGAAATGGTCGCGCTGATCGGTCTCGGTGACGGCGTCATCGCGCAGGCGCTGCATTTGATCCAGCGGATGCGCCATGGGCGTCACGCCGGTCGTGTCTAATTGGCCCATTTGCGTCATTAATTCCAGTACGCCCGATAGGTCTTTTGCATAGTGTTCGACATCTTGTTCAGCAATGCCCAGCCTTGCCAGGTGAGCGATTTTTTTAACGTCATTCGCCGTTAACGACATTCTTGTAACTCCAGGTTTTCTTAGTAAAACTATGATACTTTATATCTTGCTCAAATACCTGCTTGATTGTTAAAGTAGCGGGATTTTCCGTGTGCGCTTAGGGTACTGCATAAAATGTTTAAAAGAATTCGTGGCCTGTTTTCCAATGATTTGTCTATCGATTTGGGTACGGCAAATACGCTGATTTATGTTCCGGGCCAGGGAATCGTACTCAACGAGCCTTCCGTGGTGGCGATTAAAGAAGACAAAATTCGCGGCCAAAAAACCATCGCCGCCATCGGCGCCGACGCCAAAAGCATGCTGGGCCGTACGCCCGGCAATATCACCGCTATTCGGCCGTTGAAAGACGGCGTGATTGCCGACTTCGCCGTGACCGAACGCATGCTGCGGTTTTTTATCAAAAAAGTGCATGAAAATAAATTATTGCGGCCAAGCCCGCGCATTTTGATCTGCGTGCCTTGCGGCTCTACCCAAGTAGAACGGCGGGCAATTCGTGAATCGGCGGCCATGGCCGGCGCTAGAGAAGTTTATTTGATTGAAGAGCCTATGTCGGCTGCAGTTGGCGCTGGTTTGCCCGTGGATACCGCCCACGGTTCGATGGTGCTGGACATTGGCGGCGGTACATCGGAAGTAGCGGTGATCTCCTTGAACGGTATCGTGTATTCGGCGTCGGTCAGAATCGGCGGCGACCGCTTTGATGATGCCATCATCAGTTATGTGCGCCGTAATTACGGTACCTTGATCGGCGAAGCCACCGCCGAGAAAATCAAACATCAAATCGGCGCCGCGTATCCCGGCAGCGAAGTGCGGGAGATGCAGGTCACCGGCCGTAATCTGGCCGAGGGCGTGCCACGCAGCTTCTCGCTGAACAGCAATGAAATTCTGGAAGCCTTGCAAGAACCCTTATCGGGCATCGTCAGTGCTGTGAAAGTGGCCTTGGAACAAACTCCACCAGAACTAGGCGCGGATGTGGCCAGTCGCGGTATCGTGTTGACCGGTGGCGGCGCATTGTTGAAAGACATCGACCGCCTGATTTCCGAGGAAACCGGTCTGCCGGTGTATATCGCCGACGATCCTTTGACTTGCGTGGCCCGCGGCGGCGGCATGGTGTTGGAAATGTTGGACTCTAAAGGTGCTTCGGCGTTTTCTTTGGAATAAGCCCTGTACTGAATATCTCTGAAAGGCCGCTGTGACCGCGTAAAGCGGCTACAGCGGCCTTTTCTACGAATTTATGCCGCTCGGCACATGAACTGCCCATGAGCGGAGCTTGATTGTTCTTGCTGTCGCGTCGATGGGTGCCGGTCTTGCCCGTCGCGTTTTGATTGTTAGAGGTTTGCCATAAAACTCTTATTTGCCAAAGGCCCTTCACTTAATACCCGCTTACTGGTGGCATTGCTGGTATCAATTTCGATGTTAGTGATTGATTATCGCAGTGAACGCCTGGATCGGCTGCGTTCCTTGTTATCGGTGTTCACCTATCCACTACAGTCGCTGGCCAGTCTGCCGGTCGATTTTTATCAAACGGTTTCTGGAACGGTCATTTCTTTTGTGGAATTGCAAAAAGAAAACCGCCGCTTGAAAGAGGCTCAGTTCGTCAACGATGCGAAATTGTTGAAATTCGCAGCCTTGGAAAAGGAAAACACCCGGCTGCGAATGTTGCTGGAAAACTCCTTTCAGCTGGGCGAACAGGTTCTGGTAGCTGATCTGGTGTCGGTAAAACTGGCGCCTTACGAACACACCGTGGTGGTCAACAAAGGCTCGCGTTTTGGCGTGCATCCGGAACAGCCTGTTTTGGATGCCAACGGCATCGTCGGCCAAGTGGTGCGAGCATTACCGTCCAGCTCGGAAGTGATGCTGATCACCGATCCCGACCATGCCGTCCCGGTACAGGTTAACCGCAACGGTTTGCGTACCATTGCTTTCGGTACCGGCCAGCCCAATCGACTGCATTTGCCGTTTCTTGCCAATAACGCCGACATCGTGCCGGGTGATTTGCTGGTTACCTCCGGGCTGGGCGGCGTATTTCCGGCCGGTTATCCGGTGGCGGTAGTGGATAAATTCGAAGCCAGGCCGGACAAATCCTTTGCCAATATTTACGCCACGCCCAAGGCGGAATTGGATAAAAGCCGCGAGTTTTTGATCGTCTGGAGTCATTCCACGCCGGTGGTGTTAGGCGAGCAGGGTAAAGCGCCAGCCGAGCCGGAAGCCAAGGAAGCCGAGCATGTCGCGCCTTGATTTTGCCGCCACCGTTTACTTCATCGTTACCATAGGCGCGGCGATGGTGCTGCGGGTAATGTCGCTGTTTCCCAGTATGGATGTATTCAATCCGGACTGGATTGTGCTGGTATTGATCTATTGGTCGATTGCCTTGCCGGAACGGTTTGGCGTATTCAGCGCTTGGTCGATAGGTTTGTTGACTGACGTATTAACCGGCCGTTTGCTGGGGCAGTATGCCTTGATTTATGCGCTGATTTGCTATTTCAGTATCAACGAGCATCGGCGTTTGCGGCAATTTCCGATGGTGCAGCAATGCTTGTTTGTGTTTTTGTGCTTGTTTGCATCGCAGAGCATTATTTTCGGGACCGAAAGCATGCAAGCCGGCAATCGCCTATCCCTGGCGTTTTGGTATCCGGTGTTATCCGGCACCTTGGTGTGGCCGCTGGTGTTTGTGGTGCTGCGTTATATCCGGGTAATGGCACGCATCGTCTAACGGAGCATGGATAGAAAATTCGCCATTAAAGATCCGCTCGCCGAAAGTCGCTTATTTTTAAGCCGCATCGTCGCGGCGTTTATCTTGATCCTGTTTTTGATCGCCGGTTTGGTTACCCGTTTGGTGTATTTGCAGGTGGTTGGCCACGAGCACTACGCAACCTTATCCAAGGACAACCGCATCAAGATTTCGCCGCTGCCACCCACCCGTGGCGTGATTTACGACCGCAAGGGCCGGATGCTCGCAGAAAACGTGCCCACCTACAGTTTGGAACTGATCCCGGAGCAGATCGAAAATCTTGACGACACCCTAGTCAGGCTACAGAAGCTGCTGGACATTTCCGAAGAAAAAATCGATCTGTTTCAAAAGCAGCGTAAGCGCAACAAATCCTTCACCAGTACGCCGTTACTGCAGAATCTGAGCGACGAGGAAGTCGCTAAATTTGCCGTGGTCAGGCCGTATTTCCCTGGTGTCGATGTCTACGCCCGCTTGGTGCGCCATTATCCTTACGGCGACTTGGCTTCTCATGTGGTCGGCTATGTCGGTCGGATTAACGAGAAGGAAATGCAAACCTTACCACTGGCCAAATATCGCGGCACCAACCACATCGGCAAAACCGGCATCGAAAAAACCTATGAAGAGCATTTGCTGGGCACCGCCGGCTACGAGGAAATAGAAACCAACGCGCAGGCCAGGGCCGTCAACACAGTGGCGACGGTGGAGCCGGTGGCAGGTTCCAACATCTATCTGACCTTGGACATCGACCTACAAAAAATCGCTTACGATGCCTTGTCGGAATATAACGGCGCCGCGGTGGCGATAGAAATCAAAACCGGCGGGGTGCTGGTGTTCGCCAGCCGGCCCGGTTTCGATCCCAATCCGTTTGTTTCCGGGATTTCCGGCAAGGAATACAAAGCCTTGCAGGATTCCCCGGATCAACCTTTATACAACCGAGCCTTGCGCGGCCAGTATCCGCCGGGTTCCACCGTCAAGCCGTTTCTAGGCTTGGCCGGTCTGGAATATGGCGTCACCGATTTTAACCACCGTTTGTTCTGTCCGGGTTATTACAAGCTGCCCAATGTCGATCACAAATATCGCGACTGGAAGAAGTGGGGGCACGGCATGGTCGATATGAACGATGCGATTACCCAATCCTGCGACGTGTATTTCTACGATCTGGCGCTGGCGCTGGGGATCGACAAAATGCACGCATTCATGGACAAGTTCAGTTTCGGCCGGAAAACCGGGATCGATTTGGTGGGGGAGGTCGATGGTTTGATGCCTTCCAAGGAATGGAAAAAACACTATCGCAACCAGGCTTGGTTTCCCGGCGAAACGCTGATTACCGGGATCGGCCAGGGTTACACGCAAGCCACGCCGTTGCAACTGGCGCATGCGACAGCGACGCTGGCCAACTATGGCAAGGTCATCACGCCCCACCTGGTGCACAGCATAATCAGCGCCGATTACGCCGACATGATCGGCGGTAAAGCCGATGCACTAATTCCGTTGAAAACCCAAAATGTCGATAACATCATCAAAGGCATGACCAACGTGGTGCACGGAGCGCGGGGTACCGCCGGCCGTTTGGCCAAGGCTATTACCTATCAAATTGCCGGCAAGACCGGCACCGCGCAAGTGTTTACCATCAAGCAGGAAGAGAAATACAACGAAGACGCCATCGATTTTAAAATGCGCGACCATGCTTTGTTCATAGCCTTTGCGCCGGTGCACGACCCGCAAATTGCGGTGGCGATTATCGCCGAGCACGGCGGCCACGGCGGCTCGGTAGCGGCGCCGATTGCCGGCGAAATTATCGATGCCTATCTGAATCAAAAAAAGGAGCCGCAGCCATGAGAACCGAAATGCGCAATGAGCAGTTTCAGCCGCCATCGCTGCTGGGTAATTTACTCAGAAAGCTGCATATCGACATCCCGTTGTTTATCGGGCTGTTGCTGATTTGCGCTACCAGTTTTGTGATCTTATACAGCGCCGGCGGGCAAGAGGTGCCCTTGTTGATTCGGCATGCCACCCGCATGGGTTTCGCCATTTTGTTGATGATCGTATTGGCGCACATCAATCCGCGCCGCTTCCAGAGTTTTTCGGTGGCCTTGTTCTCGATTTGCGTGTTGTTGTTACTGGCGGTGGCGGTGATGGGACAGATCAGTATGGGGGCGCAGCGTTGGTTGGATCTGGGTTTCTTTCGTTTTCAACCGTCCGAATTCACCAAAATCAGTGCGCCGATGATGGTGGCCTGGTATCTCTCGGAACGGGCCTTGCCGCCCAAACCCAAGCATGTATTAGGCGCGGCGACGCTATTGATAGTGCCGGTTTTGCTGATCGCGAAGCAACCGGATTTGGGGACTTCCTTGCTGGTGGCCAGCTCCGGGGCGGCAGTACTGTTTTTCGCCGGCTTATCCTGGTGGTTCATGCTGGGGATCGTGGCTTTGTTGGCATCGTTAACGCCGGTGTTGTGGCATTTCATGCGCGACTATCAGCGCAACCGCGTATTGACGTTTATGAATCCGGAAGCGGACCCAATGGGCGCCGGTTACCATATCATTCAATCCAAGATTGCCATCGGTTCCGGCGGCATCAATGGCAAGGGCTGGTTGGGCAGTAGTCAGGCGGAACTGGATTTTTTACCGGAAAGCTCCACGGACTTTATCTTTGCGGTGTTTGCCGAGGAGTTTGGCTTGTTCGGTTGCGTCGGGTTGCTGGTTTTGTATCTGCTGGTCATCAGCCGGTGTTTCTACATTGCCGTGCAAGCCCAGGATACCTACTCGCGCTTGTTAGCCGGCAGTTTGGCCTTTACTTTTTTTGTCTACGTTTTTGTGAATATCGGCATGGTGATCGGCGTGTTGCCGGTGGTCGGCGTACCGCTACCGTTGATCAGCTACGGCGGCACCTCAATGGTGACGCTGATGGCAGGCTTCGGTATTCTGATGTCCATCCATACCCATCGTAAATTACTACCCGTTTAATTGGCTTATGAAAATGAATAAAAACCTATCAGCCTGGCTGTTGGCCGCCACCTTATTCGCTGCCGGTTCGGCATCGGCTGAAATCGCCGAAACCGACAGCTTCAAGCAATTCATCCACAACATGGTCAAGCAGCAGCATTTCAACGAAGCTGAATTGCGGAATTTGTTCAAGGCTGTGCAAATCCAGCAGCCGATTTTGGATGCGATGTCCAAACCGGCGGAAGGCAAACCCTGGTTTCAGTATCGCGAGATATTCATGACCGAGGCCCGGATCGCCGGTGGCGTGCAGTTTTGGAAGGACAACGAAGCGGCTTTGAAAGCCGTGGAAAGCCAATACGGCGTGCCGGCGGAAATCATCATTGCCATCATCGGGGTGGAAACCAAATACGGCGCGCATACCGGTAAATATCGGGTGATCGATGCGCTGGCTACCCTGGGTTTTGCCTATCCGCCGCGCAGCGAGTTCTTCCTGAAGGAACTGGAGCAATTCCTGGTGCTGGCCCGCGAAGAGCATATGGACCCACTGCAACCCATGGGTTCGTATGCAGGCGCGATGGGCTTGCCGCAATTCATGCCCAGCAGTTTTCGCGGCTACGCCAAGGATTTTGATCTGGATGGCAAACGGAATATCTGGACCAACAGCGCCGATGCGATTGCCAGCGTGGCCAATTATTTTGTACGCAACCAGTGGCAACCTGGCGGGGCCGTGGCTTACCCGGTTAGTGCACGTGGCGAAGCCTATCGGCAAGCATTGAGCAAGGGCGTCAAGCCGGATACGAATGTCGGCGAATTGCGTCGTTTAGGCGTGGATATTCCTACGCAATTAGCCGCCAGCGAAACCGTCAAACTGTTGGCTTACCAGCAACAGGTTGGCGAAGATTTATGGGTGGGCCTGCATAACTTTTATGTCATCACCCGCTATAACCACAGCCCGCTTTACGCTATGGCGGTGTATCAACTCAGCCAGGCCATTGCCGCCCGCAAGGCTTCGTAAGCGTGATTGCCATTGTTGGACTATTCTTGTCCGGCACTGGTAAATCCAAACTTGCCAGCGCGTCCATCTGACTTTACAGGGCCTATGCTGTCGGCCCTGTTTCAACTGGCAGCCGGCCTATGCAATTTGATTCGTTTTTATTTCTGATTTTTTGGCTAGTCGTTTTAGCCCTGCATTATTCGATACGCAATTGGCGAGCCCAGAAAATCGTTCTGCTAATCGCCAGTTATTTGTTCTACGCAGCCTGGAATCCGCCGTTCGTGGTGCTGTTATGGATTTCGACTACAGTAGACTTTTTTCTGGCCAAAACCATGGCGGCGGCAAAAAACCAAGAAAGACGCAAAGGCTTGCTGACGATTAGTTTGTTGGTGAATCTGGGTTTTCTGGGATTTTTTAAATATGCGGATTTCTTGAACCAAAGTTTTGCCGGTTTGCTCGGGTTGGCCGGAATAAACTATCAACCGCTGCCTTTGGGCATTGTGTTGCCGATCGGTATTTCCTTTTACACTTTCCAAACCTTGTCCTACACGCTGGACGTTTATCAACGCAAAACGCCCGCCGAAACCAGCTTTCTGGATTTTTCCTTGTTTGTGACCTTTTTTCCGCAACTGGTAGCCGGGCCAATTGTCCGCGCACCCCAGTTTCTGCCCCAGTGTAAAGCCCCGCAAAAAGCCACCAGCGAGCAATTCGTTTGGGGGCTGACGCTATTTTTATTCGGAATTTTCGCCAAAGCCATTTTGGCCGACACTGCCTTAGCGCCGGTAGTCGATCAGATTTACGCTACGCCCAGTGCGTTTTCCGCGCAGGATGTTTGGCTGGGTGTGTTGGCGTTTTCCGGGCAAATCTTTTTCGACTTTGCAGGCTACTCCTTATGCGCCATCGGTGCTGCGCTGACTTTGGGTTTTAGCCTGCCCGATAATTTTCATTGTCCTTATGGCGCGCTGGGCTTTTCGGATTTCTGGAAGCGCTGGCATATCTCGCTGTCCAGCTGGTTACGGGATTACCTGTATTTTAGTCTCGGCGGCAGCAGAGGTAAGCCCGTTAGGACCGTCTTTAATCTGGTATTGGTGATGATCTTGGGTGGGCTATGGCATGGTGCGGCCTGGACTTTTGCGGTATGGGGATGTTTGCACGGATTGTTTTTAGTGGTCGAACACGGCATCAAGCAAGTCACGTCTTATCGTCCGCTTGGGCTTGCGCCAAAACTGGTGCTGATTGTGCTGACCTTTTTGCTGGTGTCGCTGACCTGGATTCCGTTTCGTGCGCAAGGCTTCGACAACTTAGCGGCAATATTAGGGGCACTGACCAATACCACGGGCAGTAGTGAATTGGGGATGCTCAGCCGGATTGTCGTCGTGACCGTCATGGCAACAACGTTGATTTGGCATATCGCCAGCCGGGACATCAGGCTTGAACAACGATTCGACAGTTTTTCGCCCATGGTCAAAACCAGCCTCGTCGCCTTGTTGATGGTTTGTGTGGGTATTTTTTCTACGGGTGATAGTCGTGCATTCATATACTTCCAATTCTAGTGATCGTTTGCCCCAGCAAGCCCTTAAACGCAGCGTTCTGGCGGGGATGGCGATTGCCGTGCTGCTGTTGACGGTTGTCGAGCTGAGGTTACGGCAAATCGGCTTTCAGCCCACTGTGCAGGACAGCAAGGAGTTATGGGCCACCGAACGCACTAAAGCCGCGTTGCTGGGTAAGCAGGCCCTGATCCTGGTCGGCGACTCGCGCATGCAACTGGATATGGATCTGGATGTATTGGCCGCCGCAACCGGCTTAACCCCAGTGCAACTGGCGATAGACGGTTCGGAGTTCTTGCCGGTGTTGGCTGATTTGGCCGCCGATGACAGTATTACCGGTACCGTACTGGTGTCCGGCGATGTCTGGAAGTTGGTGGAAAAATCGCACACCGACCGCGCCAACGAATGGATAGATTTTTATCATCGGGAATATAAAGCCTTGGTGGCGCCCAAGCTGGAAACGCTATTGAAAAGCCGGGTGCAACAATGGTCTGCGTTATACGCCAGCGGCATGCCGGCCAGCGATTTGTTGATACGGCTGATTACGCCGGGCAAAGTCAGGCCGCTTTATCTCAGTACCAAGCCTAATCGGCAACGCGATGCCGATTATCAATTGGTCGACCAGCCGATGTTTTATATTCAAAGAGTGTTGCGCAACCTCGGGCAAACGGTCGATCTCGCTAAAGTCGCTTCGCAAGCCGATTTCGAACGGTTGGTGATTGACGCCTTGCAGCAATCGGCGCCGACCCATTACGCGCCGGAGCAGTTTTTCTACGTCAATCGCCTTACAGACCGGATTTTGGAGCGGGGTGGCAAAATCGCCTTTATCAATTTCCCGATGGCAGGGTTAATTTTCGCCATTGATGAGCATAGAAGCCCACGTGAATTCGGTTGGGATGTATTTGCCGCCCATAGCCGAGCAATAACTTTTAATTCTCAGGATTATCCGGCGTTAAACTTTGCGTTGCCGGACGGCTCGCATTTGGATATGCGAGATAAACAGGCATTTACCACACAGCTGGTTTCGGGATTAAAAGCTAAAGCGGTTTTTTGAAATCGCCTATACATAAGAGCGATTACTAACCCCGTCCTTAAATTCTTTGCGGCCGGCATTCCCAAAGCGGGAATCTATTGCCGCGATTGAAATTCCACTTGCGCGGGAGTGACGAGATTTAAGGGCCGGATAGCAAGCTTTGGCGCTGGCAATGTAACGATGAGGCAAATTGATGGAAGACGATAAAACCGTTTTCATGGGTGTCGGTCCGTTTAAAGCACCGGAAGCGGATGCTGATCGCACCGTATTGGTCAAGCCGGAAACGCTACTGGTCGAATTGCTGAATATCAGCGGACAAGTGATAGCCAATTACGTCTTCGAGAACAGTTTCAGCGTGGGGCGTGCCCAAGAGAACTCGGTGGTCGTTAACGATCAATCCATCAGCCGGCATCATTTGCAAATCAAGCGCGAAGCGGACGGCTGGTGGCTTTATGATTTAAACAGCACGCACGGCGTGTATCTGGATAAGAAAAGACTGGCCGCAAAAACCAAGTTGCATTTGCCGGTGTTGTTGGGTCTGGGCGTTTCGCCGTTTGAACTAAAAATTGCCTCCGCGAATGTAAAACCCGTTTTGCCCACGCCAAAGGACGATGCCACTTTATTTGCCGCTGCGCAAACGCCGGTTTTAAATCAACCCATAGCCCCACGACCCAAGCCGCAACAGAATTTATCTGCCGACGCCATCAAAAACCGCCTGTTGTCCGAAGAAGAATCGGCGGATATGGGCGATTACACTCGCATGGTGCGGCGGGTGATCCGCGAGGATAGAACCGTCAGAACCAAAAACTATAAAAAACTGATTTGGTCCTTGGGAATCTTGTTTGTGATAGCCGCCGGCTTGGTCACTTACCAATACCTGGCGCTGGACAATGCCCGCAAGCTGGCGATCAATATGTTTTACGACGTCAAAACCTTGGAAGTCAGTTTGTCGCAAGCCGATATTCGCTTGGCGGAAAATATCGAATCTCTGGGTAAGGCTCTGGAGGAGTTAAAGGACGAAAAATTAAAGGTCTCGAAGGAGCGCATCAAAGCCGAACAGGCCAAAATTCTGGAAGAAAAAAAACGCCTGGCCGAGGAACGGCAAAAGCTGAAATTAATGAAAGCCAAATATCAGGAGTATCTAAAGGAAATCGATTTTCTACGCCTGAGCTTTCCGACCGATGAACAATACGAACGCGAGTTAATCACGCGGGTGGTCAGAGGCTTTGGCGAAAGCGAATTGGAACTGCCTGAAGAATTTGTCACGCAAGTGCGGCAATACATCAAAAATTGGCAAGATACCGGCAGATTGCGCCTGGCTATTAAAAACATGCAAGACAACCAATACGGCCCGATGGTGCTTGAAGCTTTGGATAAGGAAGGTCTGCCCGCTTATTTTATGTATTTGCCGCTGCAGGAAAGCAATTACGACACGAAAGCGATAGGGCCGGAAACACGCTTTGGGATTGCCAAGGGTGCCTGGCAATTTTTGGCGACCACCGGACAGGAATACGGGCTGCCGCCCGGACCGCTGGCGAATGTTAGGGAGTACGACGAGCAGGACGCGCGCTTTGACTTTGCGCAGGCCACCCAGGCCGGCGCCAAGTACCTGAAATACATCTACAGCAAGCAGGCGCAGGCATCGGGCTTGTTGGTGATGGCCAGTTATAACTACGGCCATAATAAGGTACGCGGGATGGTGGAAAAAATGCCGGATAACCCGCGCGACCGCAACTTCTGGAAATTCATCCAGCAATACGAAATTCCAGTAGAAACCTATGATTACGTGTTTTACATCGTCTCGGCGGCGGTGATAGGCGAAGACCCTAAGCATTTCGGTTTCGACTTCAGCCCGCCACTGTTACAAATATCTCAGGCCGTTAATTGATAGGTCTGATTTAATTCGGTAGCTTCGATAACACTGGGTATGTTGCAGCACACAAGCTTGGGCTTGAACCTAGCGGCATATTCCGATGCGGAACGCCGGCCGTAAACTTCCGGCGTCATACAGACACTTTGTACTGGTCAGTGGCAATGCGGGGTGGTTCATCGGAGCCTTCGGAACGCTTGACGGAGACGGAAAGCTTTCCAACGTTTCCGCAATCGATGTCTATCCGTTTGCCACCCCCAAGAACTTCGGATACTGGGCTGGCGCTGGACCGGTTAATCCTTGAAGTCCAGAAATACCTTTGTTATGGCTATCAAAGCGAGCCATTACTTCGGCAATACAGCGCTTATTGGTACACCCCATTCAATTCTCTACCCACCACCACAAGGAAACAAAGATGAGTATGACGCTTTGGTTGAATATCCGTAACGGCGAAACTTACGAGAGCAACGGCGAAGATCATTCCGCTGTCTTCTACCTGCAAGAGCCACTGGATGCGTTGGCTGACAAACTCAATGTCACCCCGCTTAGCGCCTTTTATGATGATACTGACGTTCGCTATAACATGGACGAAACCGGCGAGTTTGAAGACTGCGAAGAAGGCTGGTCGGCATCAGTTGCCAATTGGTTTCCGGCCGCAGCCGTATTGTCTTCGGTATCCGTGATATTGGACCACCTGCAAACCAATCCTAACGCGCTAACGACCGCGGACGGCTGGAAGCAAGACGATGCCATTGACGAGCTTACCGATTTTAGGTCTGAGCTTGAGCGTGTCGCAGCGCAGTCAAGCACGGTCCATCTATGTATCGTCATGTGACGCCTAGCCTGGTAATCAAACGGACCTGCGCAAAAAAAAGTGCAGATCCGTTATTTCTAAGGTCGATCTAAAGGCGTCCGAATGGCCGACTAAAGCGGAAATTTGTGCCGCTGTTTGACACCATGGTATCAGTAAGGATGTGGTGGCTCTCGGGCTGGGCTCGGGCGACTTACAATCGATCAAGAACAAAGTAGACGCTGACTGATCAATTTCGACCCTAAGGCGCCATTGATCTACTCTAATCACGAACGGCCGTTATCGATACGTTCGCGAACATTCGAACGGCCTTAACTATTACTTAAATCTTGTTCATTTACACTGTTGACCATCTGAAGAATTTTTAAGGTCAACATGCGTTTGTTATTAGCGGAAGACGATCCGATGATCGGCCAGTCGATCCGGGATGGATTGCAGTTGGATGGCTTCGTGGTCGATTGGGTGCAGGACGGCGAACTAGCCAAACACGCTCTATCCAATGTGTCGGGCGAGTACGCGCTATTGTTACTCGACTTAGGGCTGCCGCGTTTAGCAGGTTTAGAATTGCTGACCCTGCTGCGCAAATCCGGCAACCCCATTCCGGTATTGATTTTAACGGCGCGCGATGCGCTGAGCGATCGAATCGCTGGACTCAATAGCGGTGCCGACGACTATTTGGTCAAGCCCTTTGCCCTGGAAGAACTGGTCGCCCGTATTCACGCGCTGATACGCCGGAGTGCCGGACGCGGTTCATCCGACATTGCATACGGTGCGTTGCGCATCAATCCGTTGAGCCACGAAGCTTGGTTGCGCGATACCCTGATTGATTTATCCGCCCGTGAGTTTGCTTTGCTCCATGCGTTGCTGGAGCAACCGGGGGCAGTGCTGTCCCGCACGCAATTGGAAGAGCGTCTCTATGGATGGGGCCAGGAAGTGGCCAGCAATGCAATCGATGTCCACCTACACAACCTGCGCCGCAAACTCGGTGCGGACATCATTTTTAATGTGCGTGGCGTTGGCTTTAAAGTGGTGAAGCCATGAACAGCTCTATCCGCAAACGGTTAACTTTTTGGTTAATGCCCGTTTTACTGCTGACCGGCACCGCGTTTGCCGTACCGACTTGGCTGAACGTGCATGAAGAAATTGACGAACTGTTCGACAAGGTATTGTTGGATGCGGCTTACGCTCTGTCTCATGCAAATTACGCGCAAGGCGTAAAACCCGATTCTAACGACCTCGCATTGCACGGTGATGGTATTGATTTGGTCAGTCAGATTCGCGATTCAGAGGGGCGAATCCTATTTCAATCCCATCCGTTCTCGCCGATTCCACAAGTTGGAAAACCGGGCTATGACACCGTTAACTGGCAAAACCAAGCGTGGCGCGTTGTTAATTTAAAAACCGATAAGGGTTTGGTTCAGGTCGCACAAGCGCTGCAAGAGCGCCGTGAAACCGCCAATGAAATCACCTTGCATGTATTGACGCCGCTGCTGATTTTACTGCCGGCATTGACCTTATGGGTTGGTTGGGCGATTGGTCGAGGTTTGGCACCGCTGGCGCAAGTCGCCGATGCCGTGGCTCATCGCAATCCTCATTCGTTAGACCCCATCCCAGACAAGGGTTTGCCCGCAGAAGTCAGCATTCTAGTCGGCGCATTGAACGGGTTACTGAACCAATTGAATCAGGCGCTATCAGCCCAGCGTCAATTCACCGCCGATGCCGCCCATGAACTGCGTAGTCCACTCACCGCACTGTCCTTGCAGGCACAACTGGCCGAGCGTGCCACTGAACCGGATCGGCGTGCCCTGGCTTTGCAAACCTTGCGGCAAGGCATAGCCCGTGCCAGTCATTTGGTGCAGCAATTACTGACCCTGGCCCGCCTCGATCCGGAAGCCGGCGATTCTCCGTTTAAACCTTTGTTCCTGGATGATCTGGCGCGGGACGTGGTCGCTGACTTTGCCCCGCTCGCCGCCAATCGCCATATCGATCTCGGCCTGTCGCGCGCGGATCACGTCAGGGTTACCGGAGCCGAAGAGGCGCTGCGGATTTTGCTCGGTAATCTGATCGATAACGCCATCCGTTATTCACCGGCCGACGCACACATTGACATCAGCGTCATCGGCGATACCAAAACGGTTAGTCTGGAAGTCAATGATACCGGCCCCGGGATTGCCTTGGATGAGCGAGATCGCGTGTTCGACCGGTTTTACCGGGTTTTGCATAGCGCCGAATCCGGCAGTGGCTTGGGCTTGGCTATCGCCAAACGGATTGCCGAGCAGCACCAGGCTGACATTACCTTGAGCGATGGGGATGGCGGCATGGGCTTGAAGGTGATCGTCACATTCCCGGAGAACCGTGCATGATGGCTTCTCTACTCAGGTATTTTCCGTTAACGATTTTGGCTTTGTCATTGTCGGCTTGCACCCCGCAAGGTTTGGGGCTAAATGACGTTGCCAACGATCTTGAACAGCGCACCGGTCAGCGTTTTGCTGAAACGCGTGCCGACGAAACCGCATGGCCGGCCAATGTAGCAATGGATGACGGCTTATCCGAAGACGAGTTGGTCAGCTTGGCGCTTTGGAACAATGCCGCCTTTCGCGCGACCTTGGCCGATTTAGGCTTGTTCCGGGCCGATCTCGTGCAAACGGGTATGCTGCCCAACCCCACCTTCTCGATGCTGGTGCCATGGGGCGCAAAACCCTTGGAACTTACTGTGCGCTATCCGTTGGAAATTTTCTGGCTACGACCACAACGGGTCGAGTTGGCCCAATTGGATGTTGAACAAACCGCTCAACGCCTGGTGCAAACCGGATTGGACTTGATTCGCGATGTTCGCATCGCCCACGCCGAATTGAGCTTGGCCAAGCGACGCGCGGAATTGGCTGAATCCGCTGTCACACTGAGTCAGGCTATCGCCGAACTCACGCAAGCCCGGTTGAAAGCCGGCGATGCTAGTGAACTCGAAGTGACCACTGCGCAGGTCGATGCCCTGCAAGCTCTGGAACAAAAAGGCCGCCTGCAACGCGATTGCGAGATTGCCGGCGAGCGCTTGCGGCATTTGGTTGGATTGAGTCTGGAGCAGTGGCCGGGAAACGTTAGTACGGAACTGTTAGCCCATGATGACCGGTTCGATACCGAAAAGCTGGTCGAACAGGCGCTACTGGCACGTCCCGATCTACGTGCTGCGCAAATCAATGTCGAAGCCGCAGGCGAACGTATTGGCCTGGCGCGCGCCGAAATCTTTAATATCACCGCCAGCCTCAACGCCAAACAAATCAATGGGCCTTTGCTGGCAGGCCCGGGCTTGGACCTGACGTTACCCATCGTCAATCAGAATCAAGGTGGCGTCGCCCAAGCCCAGGCTCGTTTTGATAAGGCCGCCAGGCAATATGTTACCACCCGACAACGGATCGCCTTGGATGTCCGCGAAGCCCATGCCCGCTTGCAACAGGCCGGCCAAAGTCTACAACAGTGGCAACAGACTATTTTGCCGCCGCTGCAAACTGCCATACAGGATGCTGAAAACGCCTATGCGGCCGGTAATGTCACTTACCTGTTCGTACTCGAAACCCAACGCCGTTGGCTGGATGCGCAATTAAAAACCGCGCAAGCCGCCGCCGACTTCCACCGCGCCCGCGCGGAACTGGAACGCAGTGTCGGCCAGCGTCTAAAGCCTGCTTGACTCATTATTTCCCGGAATTCAAGACTGGACCTATATGAACCGCGTGTCTCCAAACCACAAACGCCTGTTGTCGGCTTTAGTGCTTGTGACCGGTCACCTAATGGCTGCCGAAACCACTGCGCCGCCCGCCAAAATAGAAAATCCGGTCAAGGAAAGTAATCTGACCCAAGTCGTTTTGGCACCTGAAGCCGCCAAGCGGCTGGGCATTGTCACGATGAAGCTTGAAAAACGGCCGCTGAGGCGTACGCGCTTGTTCGGCGGCGAGATTACGCTGCCGGCCTTGAATGGTTCAGGAAAAGGTAACCAGCAATCGGTTTATACCATCCTGCCATCGCTGGCACCGGCCGAACTGGTGCGTTTGGCACAATCGCAAATCGACGCCGACGGTCAGGTGGAACAGGCCAAGGTGCAAGTGCAAGCCGCGCAAATCGCCTTGAATCGGGCCGAACAGATGCGCCGCGACAAGGTGGGCACCGAACGCTCGGTCGATGATGCGCGAATACAGCTAGGCTTGGCCGAGGCCAACCTGAAAACCGCGCACGAACGCCGCGATTTGCTGGGTCCTGCGCTGTTAGACGTCAACAACCGCAGCACGTTTTGGGTGCGGGTGCCGGTCTATGTCGATGATGTGCCGGGCTTGAATGCCACTGCCCAAGCACAGGTTGGCGGGCTGACAAATTCGTCCGAGAATGCCACCCTTCCTGCGGTACCGGTGGCGGCACCGCCTTCCGCCAATCCGGCTGCCGCCACGGTCGACTTATTCTACGAAGTCAAGAATTCGGATGCATCACTACGTCCCGGTCAGCGCGTTGGCGTGTCCGTCCCGCTGCGTAGCGAAGACGAGAATCTCGTCGTACCGTGGTCGGCGATTGTGTATGACGTAAACGGCGGAAGTTGGATTTATCAAGTACTGCAAGCCAATGTTTATCAGCGCCGGCGGGTGCAAGTGCTGCGGGTGGTTGACGATCAAGCCGCCGTGACGGGCGACATTGTGGCCGGTATCGAGCTGGTCAGTTTGGGCGTGGCCGAATTGTTCGGCACCGAATTTGGTGTCGGCAAATGATGCGCTGGCTGATTTCCGTCGCCTTACACCAACGAATATTGGTGCTGGCCTTGGCGATTGTCCTGGTGGTTTTCGGTGTACAAGCCGCCCGACTAATGCCGCTGGATGTGTTCCCCGAGTTTGCGCCGCCACTGGTGGAAATCCAGACGGAAGCGCCCGGACTATCGACCGAGGAAGTGGAGAATCTGATCACCGTGCCGCTGGAAAATGCGGTCAACGGCACGGCTTGGTTGAAAACCTTACGGTCCAAGTCGGTGCTGGGCCTGTCTTCAGTGGTCTGTATCTTTCAGGACGGTACGGATTTGATGCGAGCCAGACAATTGGTGCAGGAACGCGTCGCTACCATCACACCACGTCTACCGGCTGTGGCACGCGCACCGGTGATGCTGTCGCCGTTATCGTCGACCAGTCGGGCGTTGAAGATTGGTATTTCATCGAAAAAACTGTCGCAGATGGAATTGTCCGAATTGGCTTTATGGACCATTCGTCCCCGTTTGATGGCAGTGCCGGGTGTCGCCAACGTAGCGATTTGGGGGCAGCGCGACCGGCAGTTACAAGTGCTGGTTGATCCCGACCGGCTGGCCGCCAACGGCGTGACGCTGGATGCGGTGGTGCGTGCGGCAGGCGATGCGGCCACCGTGTCGGCTGGCGGTTTTGTCGATTTACCTAATCAACGCCTGCCGGTAACCCATGTGGCGCCGCTGCAAACAGCGGATGATCTGGCACGCACTGTGGTGCAATTCACCGGCGGTGCTCCTTTGCGCTTGGGCGATGTGGCAGAAATCGTCGAAAGCCACCCGCCGCCGATTGGCGATGCGGTGATCAACGACGGTCCGGGACTACTGCTAATTGTCGAAAAACAACCCTGGGGTAACACCTTGGATGTGACGCGCAAGGTTGAAGCGACCCTGGCGGCCTTGCAACCCGGTCTGCATGAGGTCGATATCGATCCGACCATCTTCCGTCCGGCAACCTTCATCGAACGCTCGCTGCATAATTTAAGTGATGCACTGATATTGGGTTGTGTTCTAGTCGCGGTGATTCTGATCGCCTTTTTGTTCGAGTGGCGTACCGCCGTGATCAGCCTATCGGCGATTCCGCTGTCGCTATTGGCGGCAGCTGTGGTGCTTTACCTGCGTGGTGGCACGCTCAACACCATGGTGCTGGCCGGCTTGGTGATTGCAGTTGGCGAAGTGGTGGATGACGCGATTATCGATGTCGAGAACATCATGCGCCGACTGCGCTTGAACCGGGCGGCAGTCCATCCGCTGTCGCCTTTCCGCGTCGTGTTGAAGGCCTCGTTGGAAGTGCGTAGTGCGGTCGTGTTTGCCAGTTTGATCGTGGCGCTGGTATTCGTGCCGGTATTTTTTCTGGACGGGTTGGCCGGTACTTTTTTCAGGCCGCTGGCATTTTCCTACCTGTTGGCGATTTTAGCCTCGCTGCTGGTTGCGCTGACGGTGACGCCTGCTTTGTGCCTGATACTGCTACCCCATGCCAAGCACCGCAAGGATGACGCCCCCCTGACGCGCTTGTTGAAACAATATTATCGTAAGCTGTTGCCCGTCATCGTCAGCCGTTCGCACTGGGCGGTGGGTTTTCTGTTAGTGGCATTCTTATCGACAGCCATCGCGTTACCGCGACTTGGCGAATCGTTTCTACCCAACTTCAAGGAAACCGACTTTCTGATGCACTGGGTCGAAAAGCCTGGCACCTCGCTGGAAGCCATGCGCCGTATTACGATACAGGTCAGCAAGGAACTAAGGGCGATTCCTGGTGTGCGCAATTTCGGTTCCCACATCGGCCGGGCCGAAGTTGCCGACGAAGTGGTAGGCCCGAATTTTACCGAGTTATGGATTAGTTTGGATACGGCGGTCGATTACGACAGTACCGTGGCAAAAATCCAGGCCGTCGTCGACGGTTATCCGGGACTTTACCGCGATGTACTGACCTATCTGCGCGAACGGATCAAGGAAGTGCTGACCGGTGCCAGTGCGACGGTGGTGGTGCGCTTGTACGGGCCTGACTTGGCTGTACTCCGGGATAAGGCGGCCGAAGTCAGTCAATCCATCGCCGATGTACCCGGCATCGCCAACCTGAAAGTGGAACCGCAAATAGTGGTGCCGCAAATACAGATACGGCTCAAGCCGGACGTGGCCGCCAACTTCGGCTTGACAGCCGGCCACGTGCGCCGTGCCGCCGCTACCTTAATCAAAGGCAGCAAGGTCGGCGAAATTTACCGTGAACAAAAAATCATCGATGTCACGGTTTGGGGTCATGAACGAGTGCGCCATGACCTTGCCGCACTGAAACAATTAACCATCGATACGCCATCCGGAGCACGCGTGCCGTTGGGCGATGTGGCCGACATCGAAATTGCGCCGACACCGAACGAAATCAAACGGGAGAATGCCTCGCGCCGAATCGACGTTACCTGCAATGTCAATGGCAACGATTTAGGCGGCGTGGCGCGGGAAATTGAAAGGCGCGTGAAAAACCTGACGTTTGCGCAAGGCTATCATCCGGAGTTTCTGGGCGAATATGCGGCTCGACAAGCGTCCAGCGAACGGCTAGCGTGGTTGAGTTTGGCTTCATTGCTGGGCATCCTGGTGTTATTACATGTGGATTTTCGCTCACTACGGTTGGTGTGTCTGGTGGCATTGACCTTGCCGTTCGCATTGATCGGGGGTGTTGTGGGAGCGTTTTTAAGTGGTGGCGTACTGTCGCTCGGTTCGCTGGTCGGTTTCATCACCGTGCTGGGTATCGCCGCGCGAAACGGCATCATGTTGTTGAGCCATTACCGACATCTGGAACGGGAAGAAGGGGCCGTATTCGGACCTGACTTAGCGCAGCGCGGCGCCGAAGAACGTCTGGCACCGATTCTGATGACAGCCGCTTGCGCCGGATTGGCCTTGTTGCCGCTTATTCTCAAAGGTAATGTGCCCGGCCACGAAATCGAATACCCCATGGCGGTAGTGATACTCGGCGGCTTGATGACTTCGACGCTGCTGAATCTGTTTTTGATGCCTTCCCTGTATTGCCGGTATGGCAATGTTACGGTAAAAAATTAACGGAAGTTACCCGATATTGAGTGGCAGTTAACGGGTGAAGTGCGGACCTTCAAAGAAGGGAGTTTAACGAGTCGTGAGTGACTGTTTTTGGCCGAAGTCTGTCTTCCCTCGTAAGCCAACATCAAAAGGTTAAGGCCTAATCTGTAATTCCACTAGGCGATACCCTATTGCGTCGCAGTTAGGCTTTACTGTTTCGGCACAACACCCTGTCATTAGTCCTCGGGCTAAAGAATTTGCGTTAGCCAATATCTATCGGCGGTGCCGGTCAAGCTAAAGCGGAAATTTTTGCCAAGCTGTTTTATCATGGTGTCAACAAGGATGTGTTGCTCCCGGGCTGGACTCGGGTGTTTATAACTGACAAGGATTTTCGATGCTTCCCCGCACTGTATCCATTCGGCTGTTTTCGGCCTCCGCGCGCTTCATTTTTGCTTGCCTGCTGGCAATAACTGAGCTTGGTGTGTCCCACGCCGGATTAAATGGCGCAACTAATAATCTCCCCATTAATCCTACGCCACAGCAACCGGCCTTCTTGCTTGAGTTGGGCAGCGCGCCTTCAGCACCATCTCAGCTATTACCTGGTGTCCAGATCGTGCAAGGCCAAGCGCTGCCGGAACCGCAAACCGGCGTCAGTTGGCAAGTCGAACCTGATGCCGTCAACGTGCTGCATGCCGGGTTTGGCGCATGGCCGGCGGCTTTTCGGTTCAACTTAACCCAGCCTGCCGCCGGTGATTTTAAATTTTGGGCGCGCTGGCGGCAGGGCGGCGAGCCGACTGTTTGCGTACAGATTTTTGAAGTTTGGGCGGGACCGGATGCCGGCCAGTTGGGGTTGCGCGGCAGCTTTGCGCTGAAACCCAGCGGCTGGGAATACGCCTGGATGAGCGGTGATAAGCCGGTGCCACTGAAAGCCGGTGATACGGTGATCGAAATTCGCAACAGCGGCAATGGTCACGATGCCAAAGTGTTCGATGCGTTTTTGTTGGCGTCGCCGTGGGCGGCGTTGCCCTGGGAGGGGCGAGCGGATCAACCGGCAGTATTGTTGGAATTAGGCAAGGCGCCAATCTTGGCGGCGTTGCCCAAGCCGCGCTATCTCGACGTTGCGACTGGCAGCGCCACGGCGGGCCGCAATACCGGCGCACTGGTCATTGAACCGGATGAAGCATTATTGTTTCATCAAGGGTTTGGCGATTGGGGCGGTAGTTTTCGTTTTGCATTGCCGGCAGCCCTTAAGCCCGGGGAATATCGATTGCTGGCCCGCTATAAAAGCGGCGGCGAAGTGTCTCAGGTCAAACAACGCTTTATCGTCAAGGCCGGTGCAAAACCTGAAGAACTGGCGACTCGCACCGAGTTTGCCCTTACTAACAACACCCCGTGGGAATACCAATGGTTGCAGGCATCTGCCGGCGTGACATTGTTGCCTGGCGACCGTTGGCTGGACATTGAAAATAGCGGCAAGGCCGACGGTGCCAAAGTTTTCGACGCATTTTTATTGATACTTAATAAGCCGGTCGGCGAGTGGATGTCCGCCGAGCAAGCGCAGGTCAGAAATCGTTTCCTGGCGTTGACTAAACCTGCCGCGGCCGGCCCACGCCGCCTGTATCTGTTGGATGGCAAGGGCGAACATGCCGAGATGTTGTTTCGCGGTTTGGCTGCGGATGCGGCGCGACCGGTCTACGAAAATTTGCCGGTTACTTATTTGCTCGGCCCCGAAGCCGAAGCGATGGCCGGGCAATTAAACATCAAGACTCTGCCCGCCGCAGTAATCGCCGACGACCATTTCACAGTGCTCGGTGTATTGACTCAGCCCGTCGCAGCAACGGATGTGCTCAAATTTCTGGCTGAACCAGGCAAATTCGGCACTATGCCGATACCCGCCCAAGTGAATCCCCTGCCGCCGACACCGTTGCAAAACGGTGTGCCAATGGCTTGGCTGGTCGGAGGTTTGCAAGACGGCCAAGCCGGCGTATCGGTGTTTGGCCTGGACACGGAAACTATCTTACGGCCCAATCCTGAGCAAGCCTATCTGAGCCTGGAAATGATGGGCGGCAAAATGCGCGATTGGCGCATCGCGCCAACCCAAGCCAACGGTGACGCCGACATTGAAGCCAACACTGCACATGCCTACGGTTGGTCGCGCGGTACTGGCTATGCGCAGCTTTACATTCATGCCCAGCAAGCAACGCCAACGCTGTTGCATCTAAGGCAATCCGGTATCAAATCCGCCGGCTGGCTGGATGGTCAATCTATTACGTTTACCGATGATCCAAACCCACCCGGCGGATTTGCCAAAACTATGGGTACTCAAGTCAAAACGCTATTGCATGGCTTGACCACCGAAGGCTTGCTGGCCACCGCCAGCGCCGAGCGCATGCAATCGCCGCAAGTGGCGACGCTAAACCTGACTCCTGGCTGGCATAGCCTGCTGCTGAAACTGGTAATGCAACATGAGCAAGGACAGCGCTTTTATATCTCCGGGGCATTCACCGATCCGGCCGGACAGACATCGGCAGGCTTGACAACCCAAGTTAGCGATCCCGATGCCGATCTGGCCTTACAACGGATTGCCTCAAAGTTAAGGCCCACATTATTCGTTGATGCGCCTGCCAACCTGCTGCACCCAGGGGATGCGCTGAAGTTAAAAGTGGATTTACGCTGGCAGCCGATTTTGGAAGAAACGACTTTAGCGGCGCCACTACTGCGCTTCCCGGCAAAATGCCGTCTGCGCCTAGTAGATTACAGTGGCAAACAAATCGCCGAACGGGAAGTCAACGATACTTTTCCCGGTCAGATTGAAGCTGATTTTGGCAAGCTTCTTGAGCCGGGTTATTACGCGGTCTATCCGTCCTTGTATACGACCGACGGCCGCTTGATCATGCATTATCCGGCCGACGGTTTTAGTGTGGTCGGCGGCAATGCCGCCCAAAAGCAACGGCTGGCGCAAAAGAAACTCTGGAACAACGATTACTACGCGCTGGCCGACGGGGACAAAAGTTTCAAGCAATCTGGCGGCTATTTCGCCTGGTTGGAACGGATGGGGATTTTCAGAAGCTACGGCAGCTATCCGGGTTTTGCTCCCGACTATAAGCCGCTGTGGGAACAAGCCAAACAGCGCGGCTTGCAGGTATTTGCCGATTCCTCAGGTGACAGCAATTGGTTGAACGACAAGCCTAACGACGGCCAAAGCTTTATCCATTCGGCGGCGGCTTACACTCGCTATTTTAAAGCCACAAACGAAATAGACATCCGCCATGAAGCCGATTGGCAAGCGCTGCGCGAGCCGGCGCATTGGGTCGAACGAACGAAATGGGAATATCAACAAGCCCATCAAGCCCGCAGCGATGCGCATTATGTCGGCGGCAGCTTGGTCAGGCCGGGCGAGGGCGATTGGTTTAAACAGGTATTGCAATTGGGTTTGGATAACTACCACGACGCTTGGGACGTGCACGCCTATCCGCAGCAGCCGCCGCGTTTTGGCGGGCCGATTAGTAATGGTGCCAACGAAGATGAGCGGGGCGTGTTGGCAAGCTATGCCAGCCTGGGCCGCAGCAACAAATTGCCGTTCTGGCTTGGCGAAACCGGCGCCAAGGCCATGCACGGTTTCAGCGGCCGGCGCTGGCAGGCCGAGCAGGTAGCGAAAATCATCGCCTGGGTCAACAGCCGTCCGGATTATCTGGGTGTAGCGTTTTGCATCGCCCACGAATATGACCTGACTTACGGCCGAATCTGGGACTATTCCTTAGGCCATAAGCCCGGCGAAGCGGCCATGTATACCGCCGGCGCGCTGATTGACGGCTGGCCTTATCGAGCCGTCGATACCCACGACGATAAGGTCCAGGCCGCCTATTTCGGCGAGACTTTGATGATCTGGCGGACGGATGATGCCCGCAGTGACTGGCCAATACGGCTGGACCCGAGCAAAGCCTGGGTGGCGGTGGATGTCGTCGGGCAAGCACAGGAACTGGCCGTCGATAATGTGGGCCAGGCCTTCGTCTCAATTTCCTCCAGCCCCATGTATGTATTATCGCGGGCGCATTATCTCCAGGCGATTCGCGATTGACGGATTGCGGAATGCCTGTGTTGGTGGAACGCAAAACTGTTTTTTCGAAAATTGCCAAACGATATTGCGTGCGGCATTAATGCTAAATACCTTGGTTTGGCCGCACTGCGCGGCTAGACTTGCACCATTACTAATCCACACGGGATGGCCAAGTGAATAGTTCAAAGCAAACCCCCTTATACGATTTACATCGGCAACTAGGTGCCAAGATGACCACGTTTGCCGGTTACCAGATGCCGGTGCAATACAAAAATGGCATCATTCACGAGCATTTGCACTGTCGCAGCCAGGCCGGTTTCTTCGATATTTCCCATATGGGGCAGTGCCGAATATTGGGCGACGGCGCGGCGGAGGCGTTGGAAAAACTCACGCCCGGCGGCATCGTCGATTTAAAGTGCGGCGCGCAGAAATATACCGTCTTGACCAATGCCGACGGCGGCGTTATCGACGACATCATCGTCACCCGCATCGAATCCGGCTTATCCCTCATCGTCAATGCCGGTTGCAAGGACAAGGATTTTGCTTATCTGCGCAGCCAATTACCGGCCGATTGCGTATTCGAAGCGTTAGCGAAACTAGCCTTGTTTGCCTTACAAGGGCCGGCTGCGGCAGCGGTGCTGGCCAAGTTTGCGCCGCAGACTGGCGAGCTGAAATTTATGCAAGCGTGCGCCACCGAGATTGCCGGAACCCAATGCCACATCAGCCGTAGCGGCTACACTGGCGAAGACGGCTTTGAAATATCCTTACCGCAAGCCGAGGCCGAGCGCATTGCGCGTTTGCTGTTGGCGGAACAGGGCGTTGAACCGATTGGCCTGGGGGCTCGCGATACGCTGCGCTTGGAAGCCGGTTTGTGCCTGTATGGTCACGAGCTTAACGAATCGATTACACCTATCGAAGCGGGTTTGCAGTGGATATTCAAAAAAGGCCACAGCGATTTTCCCGGCGCGGAAAAAATTCTGCAGCAACGGCAGGATGGCGCGGAGCGAGTGCGCGTCGGCTTACTGGTGGATGGCCGTATTCCAGTGCGGGACGGCTGTGAGATTGTGCATCAAGACCAGCCAATCGGCACGGTGACCAGCGGCAGTTTCTCGCCGAGTCTAAATCGGCCGGTGGCGATGGCGCTGCTGGATCGCCGATTTGCCGAGCCGAGTACCGGATTAACCGCGCTGGTGCGGAACTCTGCTATTTCGGTGACGGTCACTTCGCTACCTTTCGTTCCGCACCGTTACCGGAGAACATAAAGCCATGTCTGCAAAAAACGCCCGTCTCGACCAACTGGAAATGCGCGGTAATTTCATTCAACGCCACATCGGTCCCAATGCTCAACAGACTCAGGAGATGCTGGCCGAGCTGGGCTTGAGCGATCTGGAACAGATTGTCGGCCAAGTGATTCCGGCCAATATTTTGAATCACGAACCGCTGAAACTTACCAATACCATCAGCGAGCGGGCGGTGATCAAATACTTGCGCAAAATGCGCGAGCGCAACAAGGTGTTGGTATCGATGATAGGCATGGGTTACTACGACACCATCATGCCGGCGGTGATCAAGCGCAACGTCCTGGAAAACCCCGGCTGGTACACCGCCTACACGCCGTATCAAGCCGAAGTCGGGCAGGGCCGGCTGGAAGCTTTATTGAATTTTCAGCAAATGATCATCGATTTGACCGGTATGGATATCGCCAACGCCTCGCTGCTGGACGAAGCGACTGCGGCGGCGGAAGCAATGACCATGTCGCGGCGGCTAGCAAAAAGCCCGTCCAACACCGTGTTGATCGATAAAGATTGCCATCCGCAAACTATCGCGGTGGTGCAGACTCGGGCCGGCTCCTTGGGCTACGAAGTGGTGGTCGCCGATCCGTTCGACAATCTGGCGCAACACGATTTCTTTGCCTTGATTCTGCAATATCCGGGCTCCAGCGGCGAAATCCGCGATCTGACCGAAGCGACCGCGATTGCTCACAGCAAACAAGCGCTGGTGACGGTGGCTGCCGACTTGCTAAGTCTGGTATTGCTCAAACCGCCAGCGGCTTTTGATGCCGACATCGCCGTCGGTAGTGCCCAGCGCTTTGGCGTGCCGATGGGGTACGGCGGCCCACACGCGGCGTTTTTTGCCACCCGCGACGACTTCAAGCGCTCGATGCCTGGGCGCTTGATTGGTGTGTCCAAAGACAGTCACGGCCAGATCGCTTTGCGAATGGCCCTGCAAACCCGCGAGCAACACATTCGCCGCGACAAGGCCACCAGCAATATCTGTACATCGCAGGTTCTGCTGGCGGTGATTGCCGGTTTTTATGCGGTCTATCACGGCGCGGAAGGGCTGCGCCTAATCGCCGGCCGGGTGCATCGCTATGCGCAGATTCTGGCAGCGGGTTTGGTGCAAGGCGGCCATCAAGTGCTGAGCCAATGTTATTTCGATACCGTGGTGGTCAGCGTGCCGAATCGCGCCCGCCGCATCGCCGCGCAGGCGGCTGATGTGAATATCAATCTGCGGGTTATCGATGCCGATACGCTGGGGGTTGCCCTGGACGAAACCACCAACCGCGAGCATTTACGGACCTTGTGGCAGGTGTTCGCTTCGCCGATTGCCGAGTTGCCGGACATTGCCGTGTTGGATGCGACACTGGGCGAATGCATCCCGGATACGCTATTGCGCGACGACGCAGTTCTGAGCCATCCAGTGTTCAGTCTGTACCATTCGGAAACCGAGATGATGCGCTACATGCGCCGGCTGGCGCGCCGCGATATTGCCTTGGACCGGGCGATGATCCCGCTGGGTTCGTGCACGATGAAACTCAATGCCGCTACCGAAATGCAGGCGATTTCGTTCTACGAATTCAATGCCATGCATCCGTTTGCGCCGCTGTATCAAGCCCAAGGGTATCAGCAATTATTCGCCGAGCTGGAGGACATGCTCTGCGATTTGACCGGCTTCGATGCCTTTTCCCTGCAACCCAATGCCGGCTCGCAAGGCGAATACACCGGCCTGCTGGTTATCCGCAAATACCACCAGGTCAACGGCCAGGGTCAACGCAACATCTGCCTGATTCCGGCCTCGGCGCATGGCACCAACCCGGCCAGCGCGACCTTGGCCGGGTTGCAGGTTGTGGTGGTGGCCTGCGACGACCACGGCAACGTCGATGTCGCCGATCTGCGCGCCAAGGCCGAGCAGTACCGCGACACCTTGGCGGCGTTGATGATTACCTATCCGTCCACCCACGGCGTTTACGAACAAGCGTTTCGGGAAATCTGCGACATCGTTCATCAACACGGTGGCCAAGTGTATATGGATGGCGCTAATTTCAACGCCTTGGTCGGTCTATGTCGGCCCGGCAAGATTGGCGCGGACGTGGCGCATTTGAATTTGCACAAGACGTTTTGCATCCCGCACGGCGGCGGCGGTCCCGGCGTAGGGCCTATCGGCGTGGGTGCGCATCTGGCGCCGTACTTGCCGGATCACCCACTCGTGGAAGGCGTCAATCCCGCCAAGGGCGAGCACGGCACGGTCGGTACCGTATCGGCGGCACCGTGGGGCTCGGCGAGTATTTTGACGATTTCCTGGGCCTACATCGCGATGATGGGCGCTACCGGCCTGCGCCGGGCCACGCTAACCGCGATCATGAATGCCAATTACATCGCCCGCCGGCTGGCGCCGCATTACCCGATTCTTTACACCGACGCTAACGGCTGGGTGGCGCACGAATGCATCATCGATTGCCACGCCTTCAAAAAAACCGCCAACGTCACGGTCGAGGACATCGCCAAACGCCTGATCGATTACGGTTTCCATGCGCCGACCGTGTCGTTTCCGGTGCCGGATACCTTGATGATCGAACCCACCGAAAGCGAGAACAAAACCGAAATCGACCGTTTCTGCGCAGCGATGATCGCGATTCGCGACGAAATTCGTGAGATCGAAACCGGCAGCGCCGACCCGGACAATAACGTGCTGCACAACGCCCCGCATACCCATCGCCTGTTGCTGGAGGACTGGCATTTGCCGTATTCCCGGCAAAAAGCCTTCTTCCCGGATAGCCACCAGCACGACGACAAATATTGGCCGCCGGTCGGGCGCATCGACAGCGTCTACGGCGACCGCCATGTGTTTTGCAGTTGTCCGCTGGACTGGGCGCAAGCCGCCGCGGAGTGCGATGCTGAAGCACGTTAACCAGCCGCTGGCCTTCGTCGACCTGGAAACCACCGGCGCCACCGCCACCAAAGACCGCATCACCGAAATCGGCATCGTGCTGGTCGATGAAGACGGCGTGCGGGAATGGAATCAACTGCTCAACCCGCAAACCCGGATTCCGTTGTTCATCGAACAAATGACCGGCATCAGCAACGAGATGGTAGCGCAGATGCCCAGCTTTGCCCAAGTGGCCTGTGAAGTGGCGGAATTGTTGGAAGGGCGCTTGTTCATTGCTCACAACGCCCGTTTTGACTACGGGTTTTTGAAGAACGAATTCAGCCGGTTGGACATGAGCTTTCGGCCGCAAGTGTTATGTACCGTCAAACTGTCGCGGGCTTTGTATCCGCAGTACCACAGGCATAATCTGGACAGCCTGATCGAACGGCATGGTTTGCAGGCCAAAGACCGGCACCGGGCCTTGGCCGATGCCCAATTGATTCACCAATTCTGGAATCAAGCCTGCGAGCAGTTCTCGGAGGCGGTGGTCGATCAAGCTGCCCAGCGTTTGGTCGGCCGCTCCAGTCTGCCGTCCAACATCGACCCAAACTTAATCCACGATTTGCCGGAAACGCCCGGCGTTTACCTGTTTTACGGCGAGAACGACCTGCCGCTGTACATCGGTAAAAGCGTCAACATCCGCAACCGGGTGCTGGCGCATTTCGGCGCCGACCATAAGAACAGCAAGGAGATGAGTCTGGCCCAGCAACTGCGCCGCATCGACTGGATCGAAACCGCCGGCGAGCTGGGCGCGCTATTGCTGGAAGCACGCTTGATCAAGGAAAAAACCCCGGTGCACAACCAGCGCCTGCGCCGCAAAAACGCCTTGTGCGCCTGGCAATTGCAGCAACACGGCGAACAGCTCAAGCCAGTGCTGAGCTGGGCTGGCGAGCTGGATTTTGGCGCTCAGGATAATCTGTACGGCCTGTACCACAACCTGCGAGACGCCCAGAAAGCCTTGCGCGGTGTCGCCGAACAGCACGGCCTGTGCCTCAGCGTGTTGGGCCTGGAAAAAACCGCCGCCGGCCGGCCTTGCTTTGGTCACCAGATCAAAAAATGCCGCGGCGCCTGCGTCGGTTTGGAAGCCCCGCTGGCCCACGCGGCGCGGCTGTTGATCGCCATGCAAAAACTCAAACTCGCCGTCTGGCCTTATCCCGGCGCGATTGGTGTGCGCGAAGGCGAGGAGCTGCATGTGATCGATCGCTGGTGTTATTTGGGTACCGCGAAAAACGAGGCGGAGATAGAGGAGTTGTTGCAGAGCGGACGGCCGGCTTTTGATCGGGATACTTATATGTTGCTGAGTAAGTCGTTGAAAAAGGCGGAGGTTGTTGGGTTGTCAAAGGCGTTTAGAGTGGTTGGTTGAACCGCGTTCGTCCGGTTACCCCTTTCTAATTGGTATCTACGACCTTTTTATATTTTATTCTAGCTTTCTAGGCTGCACCTGGTTAGCCCTTTGCAAGGAGCCGGTTTCTATGATGATCGCAATTTTTGTTATATCTGGATTGCTTATTTGTATTGCTGTACCAGTCTTCATGGTTAAAACAAAGGATGCCAGAAGGAGACTTCAAACGATGTATATTGGTTTATACATCTCTGGTCTTTCTTTAGTTACCACAATCGGATTGACATATCTCTGTTTAATTGAAGGTGTAATCTCGTTCGGCACTCGAACGCAGAGTGTAACTTTGCTTCAAAGCGAAGCCCCAGTGTTGTATTTGCTGTTGGCCCCTTTTTCAATTGCTCTGCCTAGCTGTTTTATTTTGTTTGGCTGGCGTGTATTCCAAAGCGCCCGACTTGGGAAACCATTGTCGTTAAAACTGTAATTGCAACCTCTAAGAGGAATGTCCTAAAAGCCCGGTAGGGTACGCACCGCGTACCTCCCTGGCTTTTGCTATCACGATAGCATTTTGATGGTACTACAACTTATTATAAAACAACCCAAAAGAGCGCATTGATTATCAAGGTGTCTTATGTTGATGGGAGACCTACTAATGGTGGCACGAAAGATTAGTGTTTTAGGCGTTTTTTTTATCGTTTCGTGTGCGATAGCCAATGAACCAGAATCCATACAACTTAATAATCAGTTGTCTGCCTGCATCGCTGTTAATGACATACAAACGTCCATCGAGAATGGGATTCCTGTCCTCTCGTTTGATGCCAAAATAATTAAATCAATTGCTGAGTGCGGTTGTAAATCAGCTCTGGGATCGTATTCGGTAATGGCCAAAATGGCAGAATATCAATCGTATATAATCGTTGGAAAGGTGGCTTTTACAAAATCCGAACATAAGTATTGGCCATTGTCGGCGGAGCAAGGTTTGATTGACAAAAGAAAATTGGAGATTGTCTTATCCTGTGCTCAACCAGACTAAATATTTTTCTCGTTCCCACGTGCTGCGTGGGGATGTCGGGCTTGGCCGCGCTGCGGCGTGTGCGTGACCGCAGTGCGGAACATTGTGGTTCCCACGCTGCGCGTGGGAACCAGATAACAATGAAAAACCAGATATTGACCGCATTGAGTAACTCTACAGGTACGCCTTCTAACATCAGCCATCAGATTTAGCGCAAATGGGGAGCCAAGAAAAATTGACTAAGCTGTAACCGTTCATCGGGAGGCCGTTTGTCCGTTGAACGGAGGATAGGGCTTTGCGCATCCGCCCAATGATGCTTTCTTGAATTTCTTGTTCGGATCGTTGCGAGAGAAATTCTGGCTGGACCGTGCTTTGCCCGTTGGCGAACGGCCAAGCTTGGGCGCCATAGCATGCTTGCTAAGCATTCTTTCGCGTCAATGCCATGCCTGTATAGCTTGCCGGGTATTTATCGCTAGCCAAAATCCAGTGTTTTTCAGTTCCGCTTCACGGGAATGCTGCTATTATCAAGCTCACACGACAGACTGTTAACTTCACTGCTCGATTCCACACCAGCTGATGTCCGAAAACACCATCAAATACGCCCAACTTGTCGATCTTGCCAGTCTGCAAACGCTGATGGACGATTTGTACCGGGTGATCGGCATACCAAACGCGATTATCGATACCGACGGCGTTGTTATCACCAACGCCGGCTGGCAAGAGGCCTGTGTAAAATTTCATCGGGTCAACCACAACACCTGCAGTAACTGCATAGAAAGCGATACGGCATTGGTTGAAAGCATGTTGAAGGGAGAGCGGTTTGCAATCTACAAATGTCTGAACGGGTTGGTAGATTCGGCTATGCCGATTATCGTCGAGGGCCAGCACGTCGCCAATATTTTTACCGGTCAATGTTTTATTGATCCTCCGGATCTGGAATTCTTCCGCAGTCAGGCCAGGCGATATGGGTTCGAGGAAGCTAGTTATCTGCAAAGCATCAGCAAGGTTCCGGTCATTGCCAGACAGCGGCTGGAAACTATCACGGAAATGTACGCGCAACTCGCGCAAGCCTTTGCCAAACACGGTGCGGACCGGTTGCAGCAAAAACTGGCGGCGGCGGAACTGGCGGAGCTGAATAACGAATTGAATCGGCGCGTCGAGGAAAGAACCGAGCAACTGTTTCAAAACAATCAGCAGTTGCTGCTGGAAAAACGCGCCCTGGCCGCCAGCGAAGCACGCTTATCGGCATTATTCAAACACATGAGTAGCGGCGTGGCGGTATACCGGGCCAGCGAGGACGGCCGAGATTTCATTATCATCGGCTTTAACAAGGCTGCCGAGCAGATCGAAAAAATCACCCGTAAAGAATTGATCGGTAAAAAACTGACCGAGATGTTTCCGGGGGTATTCGAATTCGGGCTGTTGGATGTATTGCGGCGGGTCGCCAAAACCGGGACGCCGGAGGCTTTTCCGCCCTCATATTACCGTGATGAGCGGATTCAGGGTTGGCGGGAAAATTATGTGTATAAATTGCCTGGCGGTGAAATCGTCTCGATTTACAACGATGTGACCGAACGCAAGCTGGCGGAAAAGGCTTTGCATCTGACGCAGTTTTCGGTGGATAGAGCCACTGAATGTTTGTACTGGATAACCGCTGACGCCAGATTCCAATTTGTAAACAACACCGCCTGCCAAGTATTGGGCTATAGCCGCGAGGAGTTGCTGACATTTTCGGTAATGGATATAGACAAGGATTTGACGGCGGAAAATTGGCCCGCGCATTGGCAGGAAGTCAAACAAAAAGGCGCGTTAAAAATGGAAGCGATCCATCGCTGTAAAGACGGTCGGGAAATTCCGGTGGAAGTGGCCGCGAATTATCTGGTTTTCGAAGGTCTGGAATATAATTGTGCGTTCGTGCGCGACATCAGCGAGCGCAAAGCCCTGCAAGCGGAATTGGAGCGCCAGGCGCGTATCGATTATCTAACCGGCATCGCCAATCGCCGCTATTTCATGGAGCAGGGCGAAGCGGAATTGGCGCGCAGTGACCGTTACGGCAACCCGTTGTCGGTACTGATGCTGGATATCGACTATTTTAAAGCCGTCAACGACAACTACGGCCACGCCGCCGGCGATCAGGCTCTGCAAAAACTGGGCTGCATTTTGGTGGAGGTTTTGCGGGAAATCGACATCCCCGGTCGCATGGGCGGCGAGGAATTTGCGATTTTATTACCGGAAACCGGCTTGCTTAAAGCCCTTGAGGTGGCGGAACGACTCCGAAGTGTAGTGGCCGATAGCGTGATTGCGGTTGAATCGGGGTTGGAATTGCAATTTACCGTATCAATTGGCGTGGCTACCCTGACGGATAAAAACAGCAGCATCGGCGATTTGCTGAATTTGGCCGATAAGGGTTTGTATCAAGCCAAACACAGCGGTCGGAATAAGGTCTGTCGTTTTTCGCCGCAAGATTAGGATTGCATCGGCTCGTCAAAACCCTCTCAACTCCGCGCTGCTTCGATAAACTGTGCCAAGGCCGCCACGGAACCGAAGATTTTCACCACATCGTCGCGTTCGGCATCAATTTTTACCTGATACTTTTTACGTATCGCCAATCCCAGTTCCAGTGCGTCTATAGAGTCCAGGCCCAGGCCGTCGTTGAACAGCGCGGCGTGGCTGTCGATGTCCGCCGCATCGACATCTTCCAGCGCCAGCGTGTCGATAATCAGGTGTTTTAATTCAGTTTCCATCTCGCTCATGGCGTTCTCGTTGTTGAGTAAAATAATCCTGTAAATACTGCGTTAAACGCCGCACCGCTATCGAGCGTGGTTGCAACTCCCGGAAAGGCTGCAATTCCACATCCTCGCCGACGATCATTTGCAAATGAAAACGCCGCTGCGGGATTTGGTACCAGGCTTGAGTTTTGGTGAGGGTGCTGGGTTTACAGGTCAGCGTTACCGGCGTGATTATACTATCGGCTTGTAAAGCAATGGCTGCGGCACCGCGTTGAAAACGATAAGGCTGGCCCGGCACCGAGCGGGTGCCTTCCGGAAAAATGATCATGGTGCCGCCGTTTTGCAGCCAAGCGGCGCAATCGTTGACCATCGTTTCAGAATCGGCGTTGCTGATATAGCCGGCATTCAAGATTGGGCCGCGCATCGCCGGGTTGTGCCACAGGCTGGCCTTGACGATGCAGTTGGCTTGTTTGATTCGGCTGATTAAAAACACCACATCCACCAGCGTCGGGTGGTTGGCGACAATCAGCTGGCGGGGACGGTTGAGTTTTTCCAGTCCTATCACTTCATAGCTCATGACGCCCAGTCTGTGCATCAAGCCTATAAACATATAAAAACTCAGATGCACCGTGTATTGGCCGCGGCCGGCTTTTTCGGCCCGGCTGCCCGGCCATATTGCCAAGAGCGGAAACACCAGCAGCCACAGCATCACGCCACCGATCCCGAAGCTGGTAAAGCTGATCGCAGTGGCCAGTAAACGCCAGCCGTAATCGATTTTTTGAATTAGAGTTTGTGCCATCGCCAGCTGCGGTTCTGATCGCCGAACTGCAACATGGCTGGGTCGGCGGGCAGGAATTGGATTAGGGTCGGCAATTGTAGCGGTTACTGGCTATTGTGACGAGTTATCGACGATAAACCTGAAAATCCGTTGCGGCGGTTGTAAACCGTGCATGGATGCAATAAGTAGAGCACACAGGCGTAGTTGCTGAGCAGAACACCACCCACCCTGCCTCAGGGCGAACGGGATTGGCTATGCCCAGCATAAATGAAACCGCTTGGAACTATGATCTGTGTGCCATAGCCCCAAGTTAGGATGAAGCGTGGACGTTATATGCAGCCCGGCAACGGCCGGGAATCCTCTTTACTGAACTGCGGCAGGGTGGCGAAGGCTTCTTTCAGCTTTTCGTGCCACATCTTGCGGATTTTGCTTAAGTATTCGTTGTCTTCCTGGAAGCAATAGTACTCGTCCAGTGTCAGCGTATCTCGGTGATAAATCAACAGCTCCACCGGCGCGCCGACGCTGGCATTACTGCGCATCGTTGAGTCCATCGAAATCAAGCAGCAACGCCCGGCTTCGTGCAGTGCGGTATCGATTTTTAAAAACCGGTCCAGCACCGGTTTGCCGTATTTGTTTTCGCCGATTTGCAGATAAGGGGTCTGCCGCGAGGTAGTGATGCAATTGCCTTCCGGATAAATCAAATAAGCGCCGTGCGGCTCCTGGCCTATTTGTCCCGCCAAAATAAAAGTGGCGGACGGATTGAAGCTGCTTTGTCCGGCATCCACATGGCGGCGCTGCTTTTCGACGCTGATCCGCCCCAAATAGGCGGCGGCTTCCGACAGATAGTTGACCGTGTCCAGATTCACTTCGGTCTCTTCTTTCATATCGCGCTTCAACTGGTCGATCACGGCCTGCGTGGTCGCCAGATTGCCGGCGCTGAGCAGTACGATTTTCCGATCAGATGCCGTACAAAATGGGTGCATTTTGCCGTAAATGCTGACATTGTCGATGCCGGCGTTGGTTCTGGAATCCGACGTTAATACCAGTCCGTCTTTTAGAGAGACAGCAATACAATAAGTCATACGCTCTGCGCCTGAAAAATAAGGTTGCCCGCAGTGTACTAAAGAAGCTGCGTAAAGGCCAAGGACAGTATCGATTAACTGGCGGGGTAAGTTGTTAGATGCATCTCAGGCTCGGCTTTCAGTATACTGAGCCGACACGTTTAAATCAGCGGCGGGTAATTCATAGATGATTAGTAAACCAGGCCTGTATCTCGTTGGGGGAGTAGCTGCCGTTGTGCTGGTCGCCAGCGGTTTTTATCTGAAGGAGGGAAATCGGCATACCGATGCCTTGATCCTGTACGGCAACATGGATATTCGCCAAGTCGAACTGAGTTTTCACGATCCGGAGCGCGTCGAGCAGATCCTGGTTCAGGAAGGCGAGCGGGTCAAACGCGGCCAATTGTTGGCGGCGCAAGCGTTGGAGCGCTTTCAATATAGCCGCGATCAGGCCGCAGCCAAAGTGGATGTGCAACAACATCAGCTGGATAAGCTGCTGCACGGTTCGCGGCCGCAGGAAATCGGTAAGGCTGGCAATGATGTCAAAGCGGCGGAAGCGGCGGTGGTACTGGCTAAGAAAGAGTTGGTCCGTTTTCAGGCGTTGGTCAAACGCAAACTAAGCTCCGCCGAGTCCCTGGATCGGGCGCAAGCCCAATACGACGCGGCCCAGCAGAGTCTGCAAGCCTTGAAACAGCAATATGCGCTGACCGAAATCGGTCCACGCCGGGAAGATATTCAAGCGGCGCAAGCACAACTGAAAGCCGATCAGGCCGCCTTACAGCTGGCTGATAAAGTCTTAGCCGATGCGCGCTTGTATGCGCCGCAGGATGGGGTGGTCCAGAACCGCATCCTGGAGCCCGGCGACATGGCCAGCGCGCAAAAGCCGGTATTGACGTTGGCCTTGCGCGAGCCTTTGTGGGCGAGAACCTATGTGGCGGAAGCTGATTTGGGACGACTGCGTTATGGTCTGCCGGCTAGTTTGGCCAGCGACAGCTTTCCGGATAAAAGCTATAGAGGTTGGGTAGGGTACATGTCGCCGACTGCCGAATTTACGCCTAAAACGGTGGAAACCACCGAGCTGCGCACCAGCCTGGTCTATCAAGTACGGATCTACGCCTGCGACCCGGACGATCAATTGCGGCTGGGGATGCCGGTCACCGTGAGGATAGACACCCAGCAAGCACCGATGGCACAACCGAGCTGCGAACCCGCGCTGTGATTGCCATAGAGGCCGATGCCGCACCGGCGCCATTGACCTTCAGGTCGGTAAGCAAGCACTTTACCGCCGGTGACCGGGTCGTACCGGCCTTGCGGGATATTTCCCTGAGTCTGTCGCTCGGCCAAGTTACGGCCTTGGTGGGTCCGGACGGTGCCGGCAAAACCACCTTGCTACGCTTGGCGGCCGGTTTGTTGTTGCCCGATAGCGGCAGCATAAGCAGTTTTGGTTTGGATACGGCCGCCGCCGGTGCCCAATTGCACCAATTAATCGGCTATATGCCCCAGCGTTTTGGTCTTTATGAGGACTTGAGCGTGCTGGAAAACCTCAATCTTTACGCCGATCTTTACGGCATATCGCTGCAGGACAGGCAGCAGCGCTTCGCTGAGTTGATGCGCATGACCAATCTGCAAAAATTCAATCAGCGTCTGGCCGGTCAGCTATCCGGCGGTATGAAACAAAAACTGGGTTTGGCCTGCACCTTGCTGAATCGGCCGAAATTATTGCTGCTGGATGAACCGTCGGTCGGCGTCGATCCCTTGTCACGCCGTGAGCTCTGGCAAATTATCGAGTCCTTGGTGGCGGAGTTCGGCACCACCGTCTTACTCAGTACCGCTTATATGGACGAGGCCGAGCGTTGCCAGCAGGTGGTATTGCTGGATAGTGGCGAAATTCTGCATCAGGATGCACCGTCCGGCTTTCATCGTCTGGCGGAGGCTTGCAGTTACCAGTTGTCCAGTCCGGTACTGGGTAAACGCCTGCTGCAACAACGTTTGCAGATGCATGCCGATTTAATCGACTCGGTGGTACAAGGTGACACAGTGCGGGCTGTGGCGCGCGCCAATTGCCAGCCGGATTGGACGGCGATATTCGATACTGCCGAGCAAGTGCGAATTACGCCGGTGCCGCCGCGTTTGGAAGATGCTTTTATCATGTTGCTGCTGGCCCGGCACGACGAAAAGTCGCCAGTGGAAACCGTCTGTTTTGTACCCGGCAATGGTTCGCGGTTTTTGGCGACGGAGCACGCAGCAGTGATTGAAGTCGAGCAAGTTGACCGCTGGTTCGGCAATTTTCAGGCGGTTAAGAAACTGTCTTTCGAGGTGCGGCAAGGCGAGATTTTCGGCTTGCTCGGTGCCAACGGTGCCGGCAAGACCACGACATTCAGAATGTTATGCGGCTTGCTGCCGGCCAGCAACGGCCGCTTGCGGGTGGCCGGCCTGGATTTGCGCACGGCAGCCGCCCAGGCCAGGGCCAGACTTGGTTATATGTCACAGAAGTTTTCCCTATATGGACAATTGTCGGTCAGGCAAAATCTACAGTTTTTCAGCCATGCCTACGGTTTACGCCATAAGCGGCGAACAGAGCGTATAGCCTGGGCGCTTCAAGAGTTTGACCTCACTGAGTTTGCCGACACCAATAGCGTCGATCTGCCGCTGGGTTACAAACAACGGCTGGCGCTGGCTTGCGCGCTGATGCACGAGCCCGAGATTCTGTTTCTCGACGAACCGACTTCCGGCATCGATCCGCTGGCGCGCCGCGAGTTTTGGAATCGCATCAACAGCCTGGCGGCGCAAGGGGTAACGATATTGGTCACTACGCATTTCATGGAAGAAGCCGAATATTGCGACCGGCTGTTGATCATGCGCGAGGGCGACATCCTGGCCGCCGGCACACCGGCCGAGATTCGCCGCCGCAGTCAAACCGTCGGGCAAGCGCCGGCCGAGACCATGGAAGAGGCTTTCATTCGCTTGCTGGAACTCAAAGGAGCGTCGTCCGGATGACTGCCGCCAGCCAACGCCTGCTAGGCTTGATTCGTAAGGAGTTTTTACAAGTGCTGCGCGATCCCAGCAGCCTGGCGATTGCGTTTGCGATGCCGGTGTTCTTGCTGTTGTTGTTCGGTTATGGAGTGTCACTGGACGCTCGCCGCGTGCCGATAGGCCTGGTCGTCGAGCATGTTTCACCGGCGTCGCGCAGTTTTAGCGCCGGTTTCGATTATTCCGATTATTTTCAAGCGCATTATTTCCGCGACCTGCGTGAGGCTCAGCAGGCCTTGCTGACTCGAAAAATCAACGCCATCGTGCATTTGCAGGCCGATTTCGATAAGCGCTTGACCGGCAGCGAACCGGCGCCGATTCAGGTTATCGTCAATGGCGTCGATGCTAATACCGCTCGTCTGACCAGCGGTTATGTGCAAGGCGTTTTTGAAACCTGGCTCAACGCTCGTGCCGCTTGGCAGGGACAGGAAGCGCCGCAGCCGGTGCAATTGGCCGCCCGGGTTTGGTACAACAGCGCCTTGCGTAGCCGTAATTTTCTGGTGCCGGGCTTGATCGCGGTGATTATGACTTTGATCGGCGCCTTATTAACCGCTTTGGTGATGGCCCGCGAATGGGAGCGCGGCACGATGGAGGCCTTGATTTCGACGCCGGTCAGCGTCCGCGAAGTGTTGCTCGGCAAACTGATTCCGTATTACTTACTGGGCATGGGCGGCATGTTGCTGTCGATAGGCATGGCGGTGTTTTTGTTTCAGGTGCCGCTGGTCGGTTCCTTGTGGGTGTTGCTGATGGCGGGCACATTATTTTTGCTGGCGGCGCTAGGCATGGGTTTGTTGATTTCCATAGCCGCCAAAAATCAGTTTGTCGCCGGGCAGATTGCCATTGTGGTGACTTTTCTGCCGGCCTTTATCCTGTCCGGATTTATTTTCAATATTGATAGCATGCCGTGGGCGGTGCAACTGTTTACCCATCTGGTGGCGGCTCGTTATTTCGTGGCGATTTTGCAGACCGTATTCCTGGCTGGCGATATTTGGGAAGTCATATTGCCCAACGCATTGGCCTTGTTACTGATGGCCTCGGCCTTCCTGGCATTGGCCCTGTGGCGGGCGCCGCGCCGCCTGGAGTGACGAGTATGTGGTGGCGCATTCAGGCTTTATTGATCAAGGAATTCCTCAGCCTGCTGAAGGATAAAAAAAGCCGCTTTGTCTTGATCGTGCCGCCGCTGGTGCAGTTATTTTTGCTCAGCTACGCCGCTACTTACGATCTAAACCAACTGCCGATCGCGATTTACAACGAAGACCGTGGCAGCGCCGCCCGCGATTTGATTGCCCGCTTCAACGGTGCGCCGGCGTTTCGGGAAGTGTTGCGCATCGAGCGCCAGGAGCAAATCGCCGCAGCGCTGGACAGCAAGCAGGTGCTGATGGTGTTGCATATCGGCCAACAATTCAGCCGCGATTTGCTTAGCGGCCGGCAGCCGGCACCGGTGCAGATTTTGCTGGACGGCCGCGATTCCAATACGGCCCAAATTGCCTTGGGCTATGCCCGTAACGTGATCAGCCAGTTCAACAGCGACTGGGCACATCAGCACAACCAAACCGGGCCGCCGGCGGAATTGCGCATCAGGGCCTGGTTTAATCCCAATCTGGAAAGCCGCTGGTTTATTGTGCCCGGTATCGTCGGCTTGCTGACTTTGGTGGTGACGATGACGGTGGCCGCATTGTCTGTGGCGCGCGAACGCGAACAGGGCACGTTCGACCAACTGCTGGTGACACCATTCACCCCGGCGGAAATTCTGATCGGCAAAGCCATTCCCGGCCTGATCATCGGCGTAGCCGAAGCCTCTTTCAGTATCTTCATGGTGGTCTTCTGGTTTCAGGTGCCGTTGTTGGGCAGCTTGGCCGCGCTGTATATCGGCATCGTGTTGTATGTGTTTTCGGTGATCGGTGCCGGTTTGATGATTTCCTCGCTATCGGTCACCCAACAACAGGGCCTGCTGGGTGGATTTCTGGTGATTGTGCCGGGTGTAATCCTGTCCGGCTACGCCACGCCCATCGAGAATATGCCGGAACTGGTGCAGCAGCTGACGTTCGTCAATCCGCTACGTTATTTTTTGATCATTATCCGTGGCGTATTTCTGGAAGGCTTGGGGATCGCCGATTTAACCGACCAATATTGGCCGCTGGTGCTGATCGGTTTGTTCTGCTTGAGTTGCGCCGGCTGGCTATTTCGCAAGCGTATGTACTGAACGATGCCAGGCGTCTGAGTTGCCTCTGAAATTGCCTGCTTTCAGGCCTTTGGCGCTTTGTCCAAATCCTGACAATCGGCCGGCGGGGATTGTGCCGTTACAAACATTAGGCGGCCGTATATTGGGGTGTTTGGTAGTTTATCTTAAAAAAGAATTTATATATCAGTAAGTTAAATTGATTTCATAACTGGCATGGCCTGTGCTTTCTCACTGCATAACCAATCAAGTGAGGTGAAGAATATGGAACTGCCAGTATTAAACGAAACTCCAGCAGCCAGCGCAGGCGGCTGCTCCTCCCATTCTTGCGGTACAAGTGATGATCAACTCGGGCATTTGTCCGACGAGATTCGCTCCAAGGTAGAAAATCATCCTTGTTACTCGGAAGACGCGCACCACTATTTTGCCCGCATGCACGTGGCGGTGGCACCGGCTTGTAACATTCAATGCCATTATTGCAACCGCAAATACGATTGCTCCAACGAGTCGCGTCCCGGCGTGGTCTCCGAGTTGTTGACGCCCGATCAAGCCGTGAAAAAAACCATGGCGGTGGCAGCCAATATCCCGCAAATGACCGTACTGGGCATCGCCGGCCCTGGTGATCCATTGGCTAACCCAGAAAGAACCTTCGAAACCTTCCGCCGTTTGAGTGCCGAAGCGCCCGACATCAAGTTGTGTGTTTCCACCAACGGTCTGGCCTTGCCGGAGTCAGTTGAGGAGTTGGCTAAACACAATATCGACCACGTCACGATCACGATCAACTGTGTTGATCCGGAAATCGGCGCGCAAATCTATCCTTGGATTTTCTGGGAAAACAAACGCATCAAAGGCGTGAAAGGCGCGAAGATCCTGATCGAGCAGCAACAAAAAGGCTTGGAAATGCTGACTGCCAGAGGCATTTTGGTCAAGGTCAATTCGGTGATGATTCCTGGCGTCAATGACAAACACTTGGCGGAAGTCAGCAAAATCGTTAAAGCCAAGGGCGCTTTCCTGCATAACGTCATGCCGTTAATCGCTGAAGCCGAACACGGCACCTTCTACGGCGTCATGGGTCAACGCGGTCCGACTCAGGACGAGTTGATGGATCTGCAAGACGCCTGCTCCGGTGATATGAACATGATGCGTCACTGCCGGCAATGCCGGGCCGACGCGGTCGGTCTGTTGGGCGAAGACCGTGGCGATGAGTTCACCATGGACAAGATCGAAGCGATGGAAATCGATTACCAATCGGCGATGGAAAAACGCAAAGTGATCCACGAAGCGATTGCCGAGGAAATGCACAGTAAGCGCGCCGCGAAAGCGGAAAAAGCCGCGGGCCATGCCGACGAGCCCAAGCTGAATACCCGTCCCGTGTTGATGGCTATCGCCACTAGCGGTCAAGGTGTCATCAATATGCACTTCGGACATGCCAAAGAGTTTCTTATCTACGAAGCCTCCCCGAACGGCGTGCGTTTCATGAGTCATCGCAAGACAGACTTGTATTGCGGCGGCGACGATACCTGCGGCGACGGCGAGAGTGTGTTGCAACAAACCATTCGCTCTCTGGCCGGCTGTGAAGCGGTGTTGTGCTCCAAAATCGGCTACGAGCCTTGGGACTTGCTGGAAAAAGCCGGCATCGTACCCAACGGCGAGCATGCGATGGAGCCTATCGAAGAAGCGGTGATGGCGGTTTACAAGGAAATGGCTGCCGCCGGCAAGTTGGACGAGGCGGCACCACAAGAAGAACGGGCGACGGCATAGCCCAATATTTCCTCTCCGGCCGGAGAGGGTAGGGTGATGTGAATCAAAAAGCTTTTGCTTATTCAATTCTCCTCACCCCAGCCCTCTCCATCAGGAGAGGGAGATTGTTAGAACTGATTAACCATCGAATACAAAGGTAACGTCATGGCCTTACAAATCATTGAATCCTGCGTCAACTGTTATGCCTGCGAGCCGTTGTGCCCCAGCAAAGCCATCTACATGTCGGAAAAAGCCGGGCATTTCAGGATCAACCCGAAAAAATGTACCGAATGCGAGGGCGATTATAAAGACACGCAATGCGCCAGCATTTGCCCGATTGAAGGCGCGATTCTCGACGCACTGGGTGTGCCTATCAACCCGCCCGGCTCGCTGACCGGTATCCCGCCCGAAAAAATGGCCGAGGCGATGGCGGAACTACAAGCCCATTAACGGCCATGGCCACCGTGCATTTCTATGAAAAGCCGGGCTGCTTGAACAATACCCGGCAGAAGCAGTTGCTGAGTGCCGCCGGCCATTTGCTGGTGGTCTACGATCTGCTGCAACAGCCGTGGGGCAGGGAACCGGGCAAGTTGCGCTCGTTTTTCGGCGACATGCCGGTGGCGGATTGGTTTAACCGCAGCGCGCCGGCTGTCAAACAAGGGTTGGTCGATCCAAATGCTGTCAGCGCAGACGAAGCGATAGCGCTGATGGTGGCGCAGCCGTTGTTGATCCGTAGGCCTTTGATGGAGGTCAACGAACAGCGCGTCTGCGGGTTCGACCAACAACAGGTCGATGCCTGGTTGGGCTTGGCTGCCTTGGCTTCGCAAAAGGATTTGGAAACCTGTCCCAAGCAGTCGCGCTCTGAGGCCTGCAAGCCATGAACAGCGTCAGATTGGAGAGCGAAGACGGCGTACCGCTGGCGGTGGCCTTGTCGGAGCGCGTGCATTGGGTCGGTGCGCTGGATCCGAATTTGCGCACTTTCGACATCATCCTGAAGACCGCCAACGGCACCAGCTATAACGCCTATGTGATTCGCGGCAGTGAAGGCGTGGCGGTCATCGATACTGTCAAGGAAGGCTTTGCCAACGCCTTTTTCGCCCGCCTGGAAAGCGTTGCAGACTATTCGGAAATCAAAGTCATCGTCCTCAATCATTTGGAACCCGATCATACCGGCGCCTTGCCGGAGTTGATGAAACGGGCGCCGCACGCGCAGCTGTTCATTTCCCAAAAAGCTCAGTCCATGCTCAAAGGCCTGCTGAAGCAGGACGAGTTGAGCTTTACCCCAGTGCTGACCGGCGACAAGGTCTCGCTGGGCGACCGAAGTCTGGAGTTTTTGCACACCCCGTATTTGCATTGGCCGGACACGCAATGCACCTACGCGCCGGAAGAAGCGATGCTGTTTTCCGGCGACGTGTTTGGCTGCCATTTTTGCGATAACCGCTTGTACAACGACAAAGTCGGCGATTTCCGCTTTTCCTTCGAATATTACTACGCCCACATCATGCGGCCGTTCAAGGAATACGTGGTCAGGGCTCTGGAGTTGATCGAACCCTTGCCGTTAAAACTGATTGCACCGACCCACGGGCCGATCTTGCGCGACCGCCCGCAGCATTACATCCAGCGTTATCGGCAGTTATCCAGCCCTGCTTTGCATAACGAGCTGCGGCCCAATCAAAAAACCCTGCTGATTTTTTACATTAGCTCTTACGGCAATACCCGGCGCATGGCGGAAGCGATATATCAAGGCGCGATGCAAGTCGAGGATGTGCGCGTATCGCTTTACGACCTGGAGGGTGGCGAGGTGGCGCCGTTTGTCGATTTGATCGAAGAGGCCGACGGTTTGGTGTTGGGTACGCCGACCATCAACGGCGATGCGGTCAAGCCGATTTGGGATCTGTTGTCTTCGCTGGCGGTGGTCAATCTAAAAAACAAACTCGGCGGCGTGTTCGGTTCTTACGGTTGGACCGGCGAAGGCGTGCGCCTAGTGGAAGACCGCTTGCGCGGCTTGAAACTGCGGGTACCGATTCAAGGCCTGCGCGTCAAGCTGATTCCTACCGACGACGAGATACACGAGTGTAAGGCCTTTGGCTTGGAGCTGGCTCAGGAGCTGACCGGGGCCAGAGAATCACGGGTGATTAATTTTGCGGATCTGTAAACCGGATTAAACAGACGCTTGCTATTGAGTCTACAGCGGTATTCGTAGGCTAAACCGATTCACGGACGGATCGGTGACCTCATCGGCTGTAAGGCCGGTGAAAATCAGGAATCGTTTCGATTCCAAACCGGTTGGTCCTCAGATTAGAGGCTGCCGAGATGACTTTTAATACCTTATGGAGTTTTTACAATGGCCAAAGCGACCATTACATTTGAAGATATAAACGTGACGGTTACCGTCCCCGCCGGCACCCGGGTGATTGAGGTGTCCGAGAAAGTAGGTTCCGGCATTACTTACGGTTGCCGGGAAGGCGATTGCGGAACCTGTATCATGAAAGTGACTGCCGGTTGGAACAACTTGACCGAGCCGTCCGTACTGGAAGACAAAATTTTGCGAGAAAACATGGCCGGCAAACACAACCGTCTGGCTTGCCAAGCGCAAGTCTTGGGCGGCGAAATTTCCCTTAAACCAGTATAAGTAACGCAAAGGAGTAACACATGGCATTAGTCACATTTACCAGTCCCGAATACCGGGATAAAACCGTTTACGCCGTTGCCGGCAGTCACACCCAGACTATTTTGAAGCTGGCTCTGGAAAACAAGATCCCCATCAATTTCGAATGCGAAGATGGCGAATGCGGCACTTGCGTGGTCCGCGTCACCAGCATCGATAAAAAGCTGGAGCGCATGGGTGGCACGATGACTGAGAAGGAAAAAGCCCTGCTGAAACAAATCGGTAAAGTCACTACCGAACAGTTGGAGCAAATGATCGTCGACGACTTGCCGCCGGAATGGCGTTTGGCTTGTCAGATGATCGTTAGGGACGAAGATATTCGCGTTGAGTATTAAGCGTCTGCGTCATCGTTAAATAGGCCGGAGAATCGAGTATGAGTTGCACACTTAGCATGGCATCGAATGATAGGGTAGAGCCCTTGGTTATGAAGTCGCGGCAACACATTTATGAGGATCTGCTGGCCTGTGCCGACCAGTCGCCCAACAGCGTCTGGTTGGCGCAAATTATCGCCAGTTGGTGTGTCGGTGATGGTGTGCTTCCCGATAGATTGGGCTTGAGCCCAATACAATTTGAACAGCTTATCGACCGCTACTTTCCCGGCTATTCCTTGGCGCCGAAAGCCTTTTCCGGTAGCAGTCTGGATTACAGCCGCATGTTGGAAAAACAGGATTTGGAAGTCCTGCTTGCGCAATTCGCCGCCAATCCCGGCGCGGAAACCGAATGGCTGATCGCGCTGATCGTCGCCGCCTGTTTGGGTAGCGATCATTTGTGGCAGGATTTGGGCTTATGGTCGCGCAGCGATTTGTCGGCCATGCTGGGCTACAACTTTCCGGAATTGCTGGTGCGTAACAGCAAAGACATGAAATGGAAAAAATTTTTGTACAAACAACTCTGCGAAGCGGAAGGTTTATACGTTTGCCGGGCGCCGTCCTGTGAGGTTTGTAAAGATTATCCGCAGTGCTTTGGGCCGGAAGACTAAGCGTTTTCGCTTGTTGGCATCTCCCGTTTTGATGTCAGTCAGCTTGGTTTCCTTGAGCCGATGGTTTTAGATCACATCAAGCCCAAAATCCGATAAGCCCCTTTCGTATTTAAAACCACAGTAACCGGCGCGTTGGATTTGTTTTCCCAATACCAGCCGTGCGAGCCTTCAAAGGGCGCGCTTAACGAGCCGCTGGATTGGCTGTCGGTCGTTTCCTTATAGCTTTTGAAATAGCCGGTTTTATCGCCTTGCGGCTCGCCGTGAAAATCAAAATACAGCACCGCGCCGTTGGTGGACCACGAATATTCCAGGTTCGCGCCTTTGGCGAGATGAAATTTGTATTCCAGTCCTTCACCGGCCGGCACCACGATTTTTACCGTATCCTGCCATTGCGAGGGCGCTGCTGGTTGCGCGGCGCTCACCGCCTGCACCGGCTCCGAGCAAGCGCTGCCTGTTTCACTTGGCGACGCCAAGCTAGTTAAACCGGTCATTTGCCCAAACCCGGTCGGATCTATGCCGTATTCAGCGGGCAACACCGCAGTGATCAGCACAACGCCCGCCAATAGCGTTGCCGACAGGCTGGCGATGGTCAGCGATTTAGTTGATTGGACTGGCGGATTGCGGTCTTGCATCGAGTTATCCATGGATGATGTAGCCCGTGATTTGGTAGCCGAACAGAATCAAGCCTCCGGACATTAACAGGGTGTTGGTGGCCGTGGAAAAGGTGTAATAACTGCGGTGGCGGCGCCAAAAGTCCAGCGCGATCAAGATAAACAGCAGGGCCAGAAATTGGCCGATTTCCACGCCCACATTAAACGCCAACAAGTTTTTCCAGAGCCCGGCTGCGGGTAGTGAAAAATCCTGCAATTTGGTCGCCAGGCCAAAGCCGTGAAACAGGCCAAAAATCATCACTGCCCATTTGGTATTGGGCTGAAACCCCAATAGGCGTTGAAAACCGCCCAGGTTGTCGAAGCCTTTATACACAATCGACAAGCCGATAATGGCGTCGATGAGAAACGGATTGACCGAGATGCTGCTTAACACGCCGAACAGCAGCGTCAAGCTATGTCCCAAGGTAAACAGGCTGACATAGACCAGCACGTCGCAAGTGCGGAATAAAAAGAAAATCACCCCCACCAAAAACAACAAATGATCGTAGCCGGTGACCATATGTTTGGCGCCGATATACAAAAACGGGCCGATGGCGACGCCTTGGTTGGCCAGCAAAAACCGTTCTGTGTTGGTGTCGACGCCGTGAGCGAAGGCGGCGGGGCTGAGCAGCGTCAATAACGATAAACAGCCGATAACACTGGCATTACGTGATATTGCGGAAAACATGTTTAAAGGGTTGGGTTTAATGTGGCAATGATTGTGAGCTGATAGATACCAGCGCGAAGGCGGCAGAATACCCCGATTAAGCCGCTCGTGGAAAGGGGGGCCTCTAAGATTAACTTTCGATACGGTTACTTCTTGGGTATGGCCGGATGCCGATTGCCCAAGTGATCGATGTCGTCCAAGCTCATAATCGGCGAATACATTAGATCGTTGATATCGCTGGAGCGTTCCCAACCCAAAACCATTTGGCCGATGGCGCGTTTGGTCATTTTTATAAATCGCGATTCGAGATGCTGGCGGCTACCAGGCGAATTTTCGGGTTCCGGATGCATGCGCGCAGCCGAAACCACCGAACAGCGGCAGACCTTGTCGTGGAAGGAAAACTGGAAACGAAAATTCCGGGCGCGGCTGTTGATGTCGCGGTTGGTCAGAAATATGAAATAGGTGTTGCTGTCCGCTTCCGGCAAACGCTGCATCACGGTTTTAGCTTGTTCGAAGATGTCTTCCGCCGCGAATTGTCGGGTGCCCGGCATCGGCACCAGGCCTTGCGTGCCCATCGCCACCGTGCCTTTGACCCACAGGCCGAACTCCTTACTCAAATCCCTGCCGATTTGCGCTGCAACATCTTCCGAGAAATCATTCAACGGAATCAGATAAACATTCACGGGACCGGTTTTTTCGATGGCGGCTGGCGGGTAGAGCGAGGCGGTCGATATGGATTTTGGCGTTGGAGCCGGGTCGGCTGTGGCTAAGGGCTGGGTATATCGAGAGCTTGTTGTGCAGGCGGCGAAAGTAGCCAACAAAATTATTGCTATTGATAAATGTTTCATTCGGGTTGTCCTGAGCTCATACAAGTTGAATAGGATGAACGAAAATTAGTCAATAGACGCTGGATGATGTTTGGAGTCCAGACTAAACCATTGCCTGAGGCGCTTGCTTAGGTGTTCAGCCAGATGAGTTTACCCAGTTGTCTACTTGCAACCCCGGCACTCGCACAAATTCGCGTTCGTTGTTGGTGACCAAAATCCAGCCTTCCGATCTGGCGTGAGCCGCCAACCATAAATCGTTATTGCCGATGGGTTGCCCGATCTTTTGCAGCGCCGCACGTATCTGTCCGTAATGCTCGCCAGCTGCTTCCGGCAAGCCATATACCGGAATCAAACCGTTAAGTTCGTTAATGCCGGCTAACGCCCTTTCCCTGGCCTGACTTTTCTCCGCGCCGAAACGCAACTCGCCCAAGGTTATTACAGACATTGCCAATTCATCGGCTGCATGGCGAGCAAAACGCTCGCGCACCGCGGGCGGATTGTATTTGGCAATATAAATGCAGATATTGGTATCGAGCAGATAGTGAGCGCTCATCAAAGCGCCTCACGATCCTGGGGCGGCGCATCTTCGCGGCCGTCGCTCATTAAGTCGTCGGGCAATGCTGCTAAGGCGTCGAATATCGCGGCGGCGTTGGCGGGCGTTTCCCGCAATACGATTTCATCGCCCCGGCGGAAAATTTCCACTCGGTCAGTATTGAAGCGAAATTCCTTGGGTAGCCGCACTGCCTGGCTATTGCCGGATTGGAAAATACGGGCATAGGTCATAGGGCACTCCATATGTAAAATGTAGTTACGTGAAGTATATACGTTTTCCGGTTGGTGTAAATGACCTGGATGAGTTTGGCTGAGCTCATGGCTAACTTCTTTGACGGATCAAAATGTCTCGCAAACTGACTTGGTTACACCTTTCCGATTTTCATGCCCGCCAACGTGATGGCTGGGATTCACGACAAATCACCGACGCACTTGTCTGTGATTTGAAGCAAATGCAAATAGAACATGGTTTGCGTCCAGACCTTATATTTTTCACTGGCGATTTGGTTTTCGGGGCAGTTTCGGGCGAAAGCATGGACGACCAATACCTGCTAGTCCGTGATTTTCTGGACGCTATTCGCAAGGCTTTTATTCCAGAAATTCCAATTCGCAGTCTTTATTTGGTACCTGGCAATCATGATGTAGATCGAAACGAAATTACTCCAGATCAAACAGCATGGATACGCCAACCAAATCTCAAACTCGACGATGTAATTACGATGATGAGGGATGAAAATAAGCAATGGCAAAGGTTTATGGAAAGGCTGTTGAATTATCGGAACTTTCTTACCAGTTATAACCTTTTACATCTTTTACCTGGCAATCCTCACTTGATTTGGACTGATGCTTTGGAGATACACAATACTCGTGTTGGTATCGCTGGATTAAACTCCGCTTGGTCCCTAGGCGGATTCAAAATTGCGTTGAGATTAGCAGGTAGTCCAGAAATGCTTCCGTATATTCCGGCCAAAAAAATAAAGTTTTTGAGTATCAAACTAACCTGACCGGCCCCGGAATTTTGCAACCAGCGCATCGGCAGTTAAAAGCGTTATGCTTTCTACGTTGGCTTACGCAACCAGGATACGGCCGAACGGGTCTTTGTGGATGGGTGGTAGACTTTCGATGAAAACCGCGTGATCGCTGCCGATGGGGATTTCGGTATAGCCGTTGTCCAGCAAACCGCGCCGCAGCACTCTTGCGTCTACTTGAAAATCGTCACGGCCGAGGTCGCGTTTGATGGCGATTTCCCAGAGGCTGGCAGCACTGAAAAATAGCTGGTTTTGCATATCTTCCAGCATCCGGCGAGCTTGTTCGGGTAGCAAATTTGGCGAGCCAGCCGCCCAAAGCAGCAGATGGGTATCAAGCAGTAGTTTCATCGTCCGCGCCGAATAACTGCCCAATCTCTTCACGGCCCATTCTGTCGAAATCGTCAGGCACTTTGATATATCCGCTCAGGAACCCCAAACGTCGCATTTGATAGCCCGTTGGGCTGTCCAGCGCGGAAACTTTGACGAGCTGTTTACCCGCCTTGGCAATCACGAACGGTTCGCCTTTGGCGGCTTGTTCAACCAATCGAGATAAGTGAGTTTTTGCTTCGTGGATGTTGACGGTTTGCACGATGAGCTCCAGTAAACCAAGTTAACTTAGTTTAGCCTGTGATGAGTCTGTGTTGCTTGTCGTTAGAGGAGCCTGGAAAATGTATTAATCAGCCTGGATGCGCTGCAAACAACTCAGCGCATCCATTCCCAAACAAGCCTACTCGTCGTCCTGGCAGCCAAAATGGTATTGATAATCCGCGATTGCGCGTTTGATGACTTCATGTGCTTCTTCGCGGCCGTAGACGTGGGTAATTTCGCAGACACTTTTTTCGCTGGGTAGGTGTTTGTAAGTCAGGAAGTAGTGTTTCAATCGGTTGATGTACGATTCCGGGCAGTCGGAGACGTCGCGCCATTGCCGGTAGAATTCGTCGCCTTTCATCACCGCGATGATCTTGTCGTCGGCCTCGCCGCCGTCCAGTAAACGGAAGCCGCCGATGGGAATGGCTTGTAACAGGATGTCGCCGTGAGTCACGCTGCGTTCGCTCAATACACAAATATCCAAGGGGTCGCCGTCGCCCTTGCTGACCGGTTTGCCGGATCGCGCGGCGGCATATTCGGCGATTTTTTCTGCGCAATAACTGCGCGGAATAAAGCCGTAAAGGGTGGGGATCATGTTGGAGAATTTTTGCGGCCGGTCGATTTTCAAATAGCCGCTGTCTTTGTCGATTTCGTATTTCACCGTGTCGGACGGTACGATTTCTATGAAGGCGGTCACGATGTCCGGGGTGTTGTCGCCGGGCGAGATACCATGCCAGGGGTGGGCTTTGTGTTTTATATTCATCTAAGATTCAGTAGCTTTGGGGAATAAGGTTATAGGGATATTTACCAGGATGGGGGCAATCCGCAAGACAATCAAGCTTAATACTAGTATCTGATTGGGCTTGCGCTACACGCCGTTGCATGTGGTTATCGACATTACTCTTCGCTGGCCACTGCCGCAGGTTTGAGTTTCATGTCTTTATTCAGCCGTTGCAGGCGCTTGATCATTTCTTTTTTCATCTGTTCGCGGCCTATCGAGTGCTTCAGGCTACTGCCCATGCCCGCAACTTGATCGGTGGAGCTGCGGATGGAATAAAACACCAGCGTGCCGCCTTTATAAGGTAGGCCGCCGGCGACTACGTGGCTGGAGTTGTAGGAGTGGCCGACGTAAAACTGCCGGGAAACGATAAGGCCGCCGCCTTCGCCGATGGCGACGACACGATGATTAAGTACGGCGGTGGGGCGGTCTTCCACGCGCCGATTCAACCACAAAAACTGTTCGCTGGTATTGGCCGGCAATGCGGCAGGATAGTTTAACCAGGCTTGTTGCAATTCCGGAAAGTAACGCGCCCAGGCTTTGCTGTTCACCGCGTCGTTGCGCAGTTCCGCGGCCGGGTCGGCTGTGCCGCCATCACGGCTGTAGGGGGCAATACCGGCCAAGCCGCTTTTTTTATAGGCTTGCAGGCGTTGCAGTAAAAATTCGCGGTATTTTTGATTGGCGGTTTTCAGCAAGGTTTTATTATCGGCATCTTCCAGCCCGGCTTGCAGGCTTTTCAAACTGTCCAGTTCGGCTTTGGAGAGGTTGAATTCGTCGCCCGGTTCCGCTTCCAGAAAGGCTTTGGCTTCGTCAACTTGCTTTTCGGTAAACGCAAATTTCTTAAAACTATCGACGCTGGCGTTATCGCCCAGCATGCCGGTGGCGACGATGTCGCTCTCGCCGGCATTGAGTTTGCCCTTTTTGATGTAATCGGCCAGTTGCGGCAAGCCGACCGGGATGATCATCGCTACGCCAATAGCGAGTTCTTTTTGGCTGGTTTCGCTGACGTCGTAAGCGATGATTTCGCCGCGTTCCAATGGTGGGATTTGCGCGGTGCCGATGCCGAAGTTCTGTAGCGCTTGCTGTGGGCTGGGCGCGTCTTGAGCGTATGCCGCTTGCTGAAATAGCGCGGCGGCGCTCAGTAAAATAATCGGAAAAGACAGTTTGTGGATCAGCATAAAAGCTCCGTTTCAAATAGGTATTCTGATAAAAGTATGAGGCTTTCGGCCGCAGATTGCCGAATGCGTTCATTCTAAAAACGTGTGTGCATTCCCGCCTGCCGTTTATTTGTCCGAACCGAACAATTTAGAAATACTGGAATCGCCGCGTCCGGCTGGTTTTGCCGGTGTTGTTGCCCTTGAGACGGACGCTGGCTGCTGATTTTTCGTATCGAACAGCCGCACAAACTCAGCAGCAGGCAGTGGTTTGGAAAACAAATAGCCTTGGCCGTAGTCACAGCCGGCGGCAGTCAGCAATTCCAGTTGCTGCGCGGTTTCGATGCCTTCGGCTATCACTTTCAAGCCCAGTTTATGCGCCATCACAATAATCGCTTCGCACAGCGCCAGGTCGCTGGAATCGGCTTCCAGATTGCGTACGAAACTCTGGTCTATCTTCAGATAATCGATGTCGAATTTTTTTAGATAAGACAGTGACGAATAGCCGGTGCCGAAATCGTCAATAGCCACCTGGATGCCGGCATCTCGGTAAGCAAATAAATGGTCGCGGACAATATTGTCGACATCCAGCAATAGGCTTTCAGTAATTTCGATGACGACACATTGGCCGGATAAGCCCAGCTCATGCAAATAGTCTATCCATTTGCTGTCGCCCAGATTGCTGCGGGTAAATTGCACCGGCGACTTGTTAATACCCAGTTGCAAATCCGGGAGAAATTGGGCACGCCATTCGGCAACCTGCTTTGCCGCCATCCGAAATACCCAGTCGCCAATCTCCACTATCAGGCCGGTCTCTTCCGCCAACGGAATAAATTCCGCCGGGCTGATCATGCCGCGCGTGGGATGTTGCCAGCGGATCAGTGCTTCGGCTTTATGCATTTTGCGGCTGCTCAGTTCGATTATCGGTTGATAGAACAGGCAAAACTCTTGATTGGTCAGCGCTTGGCGCAGGTCGCTGGTCAGGCGCATCCGGTTTTGCGCGGTTTGCTCCATCTCGCTGGTGAAGAAATTGTAGCGGTTGCGGCCTTGTTGCTTGGCGGAATACATGGCCTGATCGGCGTTTTTGATTAATTGTTCGGCTTCCTGTGCGTCTTGCGGATAGAAGGTGATGCCGATGCTGACCGAAATGTAAGCTAATTCATCGCCCAAGCGAAATGGTTCGGCAAGCTGGTGCAGGATGGCTTGCGCGACCCGGTCTATATTGGTTTCCGAGTCCAACTCGCCCAGGATGATGGTGAACTCGTCGCCACCGAGCCGAGCCACCGTATCCACATTGCGTACGCAAGCCAAAATGCGCCGGGCGGTTTCTTTTAGCAAAACGTCGCCCATGCCGTGGCCCAGGGTGTCGTTAATTTCCTTGAAACGGTCCAGATCCAGCAGCATGACCGCCAGACTGTTTTTGTCGCGCTGGGCTTTTTTGATTTCCTGGTTCAATCGATCCTGGAACATGCGCCGGTTGGCCAAATCGGTAAGCGGGTCGAAATTGGCTTGGCGCCAGATGGTTTGTTCGACATGTTTTTGCTCGGTAATTTCCGAGAACATCGCCACCCGGCGCTCTACTTCGCCGTGTTCGCCGTAGATGGTGTTGATCACCAGCCATTCTTGGTAAATATCGCCGTTTTTGCGTTTATTCCAGATTTCGCCTTGCCAGTGGCCGGTTTGTAACAGCGAGTGCCACATGGTCTGATAAAAATCCGGATCGTGGCGGCCGGATTTCAGAATGTCGGTGGACTTCCCTATCGCGTCTTCCGCGGTATAGCCGGTCAGGCGGGTAAACGCTTCGTTAATCGCGATGATGCGGTTGTCGGTGTCCGCGACCATCACCGCTTCGCCGATGGCTTGGTAAATCATCGCCATCAACTGCATTTCATGTTCTAGCCGCTTGCGTTCGCTGATGTCCAAAACGGATACGAGTATGTAACGCCGGTTGTCTATATCGATAGGTGTCAAACTGATTTCGACCGGAAATTCCGTGCCGTCGCCGCGTATTGCGGTTAGGGAGCGGCTGGCGCTCATCGGCCGGGCTTTGTTCTCTTGTAAAAATCGCGCGCGCTGTTCCGGGTGCTTGGCGCGGGCCCGTTCCGGTACCAGCGCTTCGACACTCAGACCTATCAACTCATCCAGCGTGTAGATAAATGCTTTCGCGGCGGGCGGGTTGGCGAGTTTGATGAGGCCGTTTTCGCCAACTAAAAACGTGGCTTCCGGCGAACCATCGACAATCTTGGACAATTGCAGCCATTGCAGCTGTTTGCGTTCGGTAATGTCGGTTTGGGTGCCGATCATCCGCAAAGCCTTGCCCTGCGCATCGCGGCTGATCACCAGACCGCGCGTTAAAATCCAGCGCCATTGGTTATCGCCGTGCTTTACGCGGTGTTCGTTGCTGAAGCGTGAGCTGCGATTTTCCAGATGGGTTTGCAAGTCGGCCATCATCCGGGCGCTGTCTTCCGGGTGTATCGTGGCTTCCCAATTCCGGTAATCGTTGTCTCTGTCTTGTTCGCTGAAATTCAGAATCTCCATGCAGCGTGGCGACAGAAACACTTTACCGTTGGTCAAATCCCAATCCCAGACGCCGTCTCCGCCACTTTCCAGCGCAAATTTCCAGCGCAATTCGCTTTCCTGCAATAATTTTTCCGATAGCTTGCGCTCGCTGATGTCCGTCGAAATGCCGCATACCGCGTAGATTTCGCCTTGCCCATTACGTAGCGGAAACTTATGCGACAAATACGTATGAATATTACCGTCATGATGGGTGATCTTTTCTTCAAAAATCTGTGCCTGGCCGCTATTGGCGACCTCTAAATCGTTTTTCCCCAGGAGTTCGGTGTCGTCGCCCGGAAATAAGTCCATATCCCGTTTGCCTCTGACAGTCTTATTGTCAACCGCGAACAGTTTTTCAAATTGGCGGTTGATCAGCAGGTATTGGCCTTGCAGATCTTTGCTGTAAATCACCGTGGGGGTATTGTCCAGGATGCTTTGAAACCGCAATTCGCTGACCGACAGGGATTTGCCGAACTCGACGTTCAAGGATTCGTCTTTAACCAGTTCGATAACGCCGACAATCCGTTCCTGGTCGTCGCGTATGGGCATTTGCATCGAACTGATCCAGCGGCCGTCGCCTGCGGTAAACGGGGTTTGATAGACCGTTTCGCCTTGCAACGCCTTTTGAATGCCGTCAGGAATTGGCGTTTGCGCCAGCCAGGGAAATATTTCAACAGGGTATTTTCCCAGGCAAGCGGCTTGCGGCCATCCCGTCAGGGTTTCCATATAACGGTTCCAGAGTTCGATACCGCCCTGCAGATCGTAAACAATCACGCCTTCCTGAACTGAACGCAGAATGTGTTTGTTGAAATCGCCTAGGGCTTTGCTGAATTGTTCTGAGCGCTGGTAGCGCTCGATAGCCAGCGCCAGGGAAATGCCGACGCTGGACAGCACCAGCAAAAACGACCATTGCAGCAATAGCCCGGTCTCACTGCTGTCGGCTGCAAAAAAGCCTACCTGAAAAATCGCACCGAATATGCTTTGCAGCATGACCATGCTGATTAGTAACAAGGTGCCATGCAAGCCAAAGTAGAGTGCGCCGTAAACCAGAAAAGCGAACATATAAAATGCTTTGCCGTAGTGGCCAAGATGCCACGGCCACTCCAGGAAAATCATTTGTCCCGCCAGAAACGCCGTTGTGACATAAAGCAACGCGCGCCAAACTTGATACGGGTTCCAGTCAAAACTTGGCGGCTGCCGCCAGACCAAAATAAGCGGCGTGACAATCGCAATACCCAAGACGTCGCCCATCCACCAATGCGCTAGACTGATCGGCCATTGCTGCGCCGTTATTGCGTTGAAATGTAACAGAACTAAGGAACCCACTATGGCCGCAATGACCGAAGCCAAGGCGCCGGCAAACAGGATGCGTAAGTAGTCTTGCGGCTGTTGCAGTTTGCGAATCTCGCCCAGCAGATAGCAGCCGACAAGTGCTTCCACGGTATTGCCGCAAGCGATAGGCAAGGCTTGCTCCAGCGGGTTGCCTGCCCACAAACTGCCAAGTAATGCGCCCAGGAACACGCCGGGCCACAGCTTTTTACCGCCGAGCAGCAAGGCTGCCAGTGCGATGCCGCCAGGCGGCCAGATGACGGATATTACGTGATTGGCGGCGAAAAACATCAACACCAGTTTGGCAACCAGTGCGTAGGCGACAGCCAAGCCGAAAAGGTGGACTAGTGCTGCTGTGGAAAAGGTCGAAAAACGGCGCAAGAGATTACCTTGATGTATTGAAAGCAGGTGAAGGGACAAGCCCAATATCTTGGTTTATCTCACGAAATGCAAGGTTTTGTCACGGGCTAAGTACGGGGATTTCCGGGCATTCCTAACGGATGAAACGTGGTTTTATGCGGGTGATTTTCTTCGGTATCCTGTTAGGATTACGCGCCCAGGTTTTCCACTTCCACCGCCACTTTCAATTCGTGGTTCTGGCCGCCGAAAATCACCCCTTTCAATGGCGTAACATCGCTATAGTCCCGGCCCCAGGCGACGATGATGTGCCTGTCCCCCGGCAATTGGTTGTTGGTAGGGTCAAAGTCCATCCAGCCCAGATCCGGTAAATATACCGAGAACCAGGCGTGCGAGGCGTCGGCGCCCACCAATTTTTTCTTGCCGGGCGGCGGCAGGGTTTCGATATAACCGCTGACGTAGCGGGCCGCCAGGCCTTGCGAGCGTATGCAGCCTATGGCCAGATGGGCGAAATCCTGGCAGACGCCGCGCCGATGTTCCAGTACGGTGGTCAGCGGGGTGGCCAGGTTGGTGAATTCCGGGTCGAAGGTAAAATCGCGGTGAATGCGTTGCATCAGATCGTGTATCGCTTCAATCAGCGCCTTGCCGGGTGTGAATGAGGCTTGAGCGTAAGCGGCCAGCTCGGCGTCGGCGGCGATGAACGGCGAATCCAAGGCAAATTGCCGGGCCTCCAGTAGTGGTTCGCTTCTGTCGTTCCAGAGCGCTTCCTTGACCAGTTCCCAGCTCATGCCGTGGCTGAAATCCAACTGCACCGGTTGCGGAAAAATCTGTACTTCGCTGCTGGCGGTGACCACAAACTCCCGATGCGGCTCCCTAATCGAAAACCAGGCCACTTGATTGCCGAAAAAATCGGTACGGGTCCGATAGTCGCAGGGCAAGGGGGTGATTTTCAGTTGTGAGCTGAGCAGTTGCTGATTCGGGCAGGGGCGCGGCTGCATCCGCACTTCGTTGTAAGACAAGCCCACCGGTTGTTGGTAACGGTAGGTAGTGGTATGGGTAACCCGATAACGCATGGTGACTCCCTTAGGACAGCGATTGCGGCGCGTCCCCGTGGCGGAAATAATTGGCGGTCAAAGTATCGGACAACGCGGCCAATAGGGCGTAAATCTTGCTGAGTTGTTGGTCCAGCGCTTCGCGAATCCCGGATTCCGAGACGTTCAATAAGTCGTCGATATTGGCGATATTCAACAGACAACTAGCCTCTAATAGCAAGCGCTCTTCGGCGCTAATCCGGCGGGTACTGGGTTCGCGCGGCAGTTTGCCGACATGCTCCTGCAAACGAGCGATTTGATAAGCTAGTGAGCGGGGATTGTTGGGGTCCATCAGCAGCAGTTCCAAAAACGAGGCTAACTCCAGGTTGCTACGATAATGTTGGCGGTAGCAAATCAGGTTGTCGCTGGTGTCCAGCAGGGATTCCAGCAAGCGGGTTTCCGCCGCTTCGCTTTGCGGCATCGCAAACGCGGTTCTCAATACCGATACCAACTGCAAGCCGCGCTCCAGGCGCCGGCCGATGTCCAGAAACAGCCAGCCGTTGCCGCGCGTCATGCTCTCCATCACCAGACCGCTGAATGCGGAGAGCGTGGTGATTAGCTGATCCATTTGCTCCTGCATCGACCACAAACCGATTTTGCCCAGGCGGCGCGCTTCGGAAACCTGTTCCTCGATTTCGTCAATGACCCGCCAGGTATCCGACGACCATAAATCGCGTACCGCATAGCCGGATTGGATCATCCTGTTTACCGTGTTGGCCAGGCTGCCTGCTCGGCTTTCGTCGGCGACCACTGCCAGTAATTCGGCTTCCGGCGACTGCAACAAACTTTCGTTATCCTCGGCAAAAAAACCGGGGTAGGTGCCGGTCATGCTGGTGACGCAACGCAGCAGGGTTTCCAGGCTGAGCTGATAGTCCGGGCTATCGCGGTCAGGGTTGCTGAACAGCTTTTTGATCGTGGCGCGCAACAAACGTACCCCGCCTTCCGCACGTTCAGCGTTGCGGCCCACCCAGAAAATATTGTCTGCGGCGCGGCTGGGCAAGGCATTGCCGTGGCCGGCCAGACTGCTGCTGCGCTTGGCCGGAATGGCCGGATGCTGCGGTTCCGTGGCAACCACCCAGGTATCTTTACTGATGCCGCCGGTTTGATTACTGATCATCATATTGCCGTATTGCGGTGCGCTGCGACTCAAACCGCCAGGCATCAGCGTATAACCGTCCGCCCGCGCCACCATGAAGCAGCGCAGCACGGTTTGGCGCGGTTCGTAGCCGCCCGCCACCAGCGCCGGCACGGTGGAAAAGCTCTCGTATTCCTGGCCGACGTAAAGCGCCGGGCGGGCCTTGATGCGCGCGCGCCAATCAGCGAGTTGTGCACGGCTCAGCTGATGGCCGAACACCGAACGTTCGCCGGGTTTGCGGTAGATCGGTTTGATGACCAGGCGTTCCAGATTGGCGAGGACGTAATTTAACTCGCGGGCTTGGCCGCACCACCAGGTGGCGATCGAATTTAGCTTTAGGGTTTGACCCAGGAAGTATTTGGCGATGCCCGGCAGGAACGGCATGATGCCGGGATTTTCCAATATGCCGCTACCTAGCGGGTTGGCAATCGCCACATTGCCGCGCCTGACCACTTCCAACAGGCCGGGGACGCCTAGCCGCGAGTCTTCGCGCAGTTCCAGCGGGTCGCAGTAATTGTCGTCAACCCGACGCAAGATCACATCCACCCGCTGCAAGCCGACCAGCGATTTAAGCCAGACATAGCCGTCGCGAATCGTCAGGTCGTCGCCCTGTACCAGCGGATAACCCAGATAGGAGGCCAGATAGGCGTGTTCGAAGAAAGTTTCGTTCAAAGGGCCGGGCGTCAGTACCACCACGCGCGGGGTATCGGCGTCGCCGGGGGCGACGGCATTCAGGCCGGCGCGCAGGGATTGAAAGAAACGCGCCAAACGATGGACATGAGTGTCGCGGAACAAGCTGGGCAACACCCGTGACATGGCCAAGCGGTTTTCCAACGCATAACCGGCACCGGATGGCGCTTGCGTACGATCACCCAGTACCCACATTTTTTTGTCCGGGCCGCGGGCCAGGTCGGCGGCGCACAATACCAACTGATGCTGGCCGGGCAAGCTTACTTGATCACAAACGCGCAGAAAGCCGCCGTGGTTGTAGATCAGTTCCAGTGGCAACAGATTTTTCTTGATCAGCTGGCGCGGGCCGTACAGGTCGGCCAAAATCAGATTCAACAGTTCGGCGCGTTGCAGCAGTCCGGCTTCAATGTCAAACCACTCGTCGCCGGAAAGCAATAGCGGTATCGGGTCGAGTTGCCAAGGGCGGTTAATACCGTCCGGGTCGTCATAAACGTTGTAGGTGACGCCGTTTTCGCGCAGCAGTCTTAGCGCTTCCTGGTGGCGTTCGCCGACTTCGCGGGGGCCAAGCTGTTGCAACGCCTGCATCAGGTGGGCCCAATGCGGTCTAACCCGGCCCGTCTCGTCCAGCATTTCGTCGTGGGCCCCCTTATCGAGGCGGTATCCCGGCGCGAAAGCTTCTGGTGTGCTTAAGGTTTTCATAGGTTTAGTTTGCCGGTTTACCGGGTATAGCGCAATTGATCAAAGCTAATCTCGTTTTTTTTATGTTTTCTAAGCTGGTTTTTATTGCAGATGCCGATTCTGACGAGACTTTGGATAATGCGTAGTCTAAGAAACTCGCAAAAAGCATGCCGTTACGATCAGAAAGAGCGGAGTGCGGCATAGATCTTTTGGATTCGGTGGCTCCGCCTAGAGTCGCTTAATATAAAGCATTGGCTTTCTTCAAGCTTCTGAACTAAAGGGTATTTGCCAGTGCTAAGGCGCGATAAGTCGGTCACGGCCGAGCAAGTGATAGCCGTAGGCGCGCAACTTGGCATTGCTATTGCTTTATATCGGGTAAATCATTAGAACCGGTTTGCGTTGAAATGGTGCGGTCGTTTTTGCACCAATTTCGCGCGGACTTGCACCATAAAAGCAAATATCACGGATGCATACAGCATGGTTACTTCGACAATTTGGGCGGATTACAGCGCCGATAAGGCTTACGACGAGATGATTGCTGCGGGCGGCAAGCCGCGTGATACCTGCGCCAGTTTGAGTCAATACTTACAATCTTTGGGCATGGATGCAATTAAGGGCCGGTTGTCGGCGGCGGAGGCGGCCATCATGGAGATGGGCATCACCTTCACCGTCTACAGCGACGAAGGCAATATCGATAGAGCTTGGCCTTTCGACATCATTCCCAGGCTGATCGATTTTCAGGAATGGCAAGCCGTGGAAGCAGGTCTGAAACAGCGTCTGAAAGCTTTGAATTGCTTTATCAACGATGTTTATAACCAGCAGCAGATTATCAAGGATGGTTTGGTGCCTGCTGATTTGATCAACAGTTCCAGCAATTTTCGTAAGGAATGTTTGGGCATGCAGCCCAAATTCGGCACATGGGCCAATATTTGCGGCAGCGATCTGGTGCGGGCTGGCGACGGCAAGCTGTATGTGCTGGAAGACAATTTGCGGGTGCCATCCGGCGTGTCGTACATGATCGAAAACCGGGTAATTACCAAACGGATCTTTCCGGAGTTGTTGGAAAATCTGAATATTCTGCCGGTGGACGATTATCCGACCCAGTTGTTCGAAATGCTGGCGTCACTGGCACCGGATACCGATGACACCCCGCAAATTGCCGTCTTGACGCCCGGTATTTATAACTCGGCCTATTTCGAACACGCTTTCCTGGCGCAACAAATGGGTGCGGAACTGGTGGAAGGCGGCGACTTGCTGGTCAAGGATGACGATTGTGTTTATATGCGTACCATCAAGGGTCTGGAAAAAGTCGATGTGATTTACCGGCGCATTGATGATCTGTTTCTCGATCCTGAAGTCTTTCATAAGGATTCGGTATTGGGCGTGAAGGGCTTGATGCGGGCCTGGAAAGCCGGCAATGTGGCGCTGGCTAATGCGCCGGGCGCGGGGGTAGCGGACGACAAGGTGGTGTATGCCTACGTGCCGGAAATGATTCGCTACTATCTGAACGAAGAGCCGGTTTTGCCGAACGTGCCGACTTATCTCTGTAGCGATCCGGAACAATGCGCCTACGTGCTGGCGCATTTGCCGGAGCTGGTGGTAAAACCGGCCAACGAGTCCGGCGGCTATGGCATGTTGGTCGGCCCGCACGCCAGCCAAAAGGAAATCAAGCAATTTCATAAACTGATTAAAAACAATCCGCGTAATTACATCGCCCAGCCAACTTTGGCTTTATCAACCTGCCCGACCTTGTGCGGTGATAGTCTGGAGCCCAGGCACATCGACTTGCGCCCCTTCATCCTGCAAGGTGAGAACGGCTTTGTCACCGCTGGCGGCTTGACCCGCGTGGCGCTCAGGGCCGGTTCGCTGGTGGTGAATTCATCGCAGGGCGGCGGCAGTAAAGACACTTGGATTATCAACAGGGAGCAATAAGATGTTATCGCGATCCGCCGAACGTTTGTACTGGATGGCCCGTTATCTGGAGCGCACCGAAAACACCGCCCGCCTGATCAGCGCCACGATGCATTTGATCTACGACTTGCCGTATGGTGTGGAATTAGGCTGGCGCAATTTATTAAATATTTGCGGCGTCGAAGAGGCGTTTTATCAACGCTTTAAAAATCCCAGCGAGCAGAATACCACCCGGTTTTTATTAGCCGATATGAGCAATCCCGGCTCCTTATTGGCGTCGTTGTCGTTTGCTCGCGAGAATATCCGTACCAGCCGCGAGCTGATGCCCGATGAGGCCTGGCAGCAGGTCAACGAAATGTATCTGTACGCTAATAACAATCTGGATAGCTTGTCCAATCGGCGGGGGCGTGCGCTGTTCTTGCAGGAAATCATGGCTGGGTGCCAGCGCTTTACTGGTTTTATGGCCGGGTCTATGAGTAGCAGCGACAGTGCCCGGTTTATCTGTATCGGCCGCAATTTGGAACGGGCCGATATGACCAGCCGGATCATGGATTTCGGCACCGTATTGTTGGCGGAAAATCGCAGCACCAAAATGCGCGAGTACGAGACCATCCTGTGGATCAACGTTTTGAAGTCCTTGAGTGCGGTCTTGATGTATCGCAAACACGTCCGCAACCGAATTAAAGGTGAGGATGTTTTGAACTATCTGTTAAAAAATCCGGATTTTCCCAGGGCCGTGCTGCATTGCATCGAGGAGATTACGCATTGCATCAAACGCTTGCCGCATGCTGTCGAACTATTCCCGCAGCTGGAACAATTGGAACAGCAGGTACTCGCCATTGAGATTAAGCAGACTACCCCGGAGCAATTGCATCAAGTGCTGGACGGCTTGCAAGCGAAGTTCGACGATTTACACCAGCAAATCGCGGCCATGTGGTTTTTAAATAGTCTTGGCGAGGCCGAAGCCGAGAAAAATTGACATTATTGCCGACAGGAAGATTTTCACCAGCCAGGCCTCTGCAGCGCTGAGCACCCGCTTGGTTGAGCGCAATCGCTCTGCGTCAAGGGCGCGCTGCTTGGATTGCTACTGACCCAAACCCCCAAGTTTGCTATATCATGGAAGCATCGTTTTCTAAAACTAAAGGGGGAGGATTATGGATAAGCTAAGGGCACTGGGTCTGGGGGCGGTGGGGCAAGACGAGCAAGCTGTTAAGCAACAGTTGCATCTTTATATCAATCTGAAACTGGCTTCATGCGGGCAGCCGACGTGTATCGATACCGAGTCGGCGCAGTTTATGGATACCGCTCAGGACTTGCTGAATAGCTATCTGGAAAAAAGCCGCTTGTTGGCCAGTTCCTCCCTTTATCCCGCCGATAGACGGATTCAAGATTTCCTGGAGCGCTATTGCGCGGATCTGGGCTTTGCAAAAATCCCCAGCTTGCCGACGATGACTTTCGAGTTGGATAAGCACGGCGTGGCGCGTGAATTATCGTTGCCTTTGGGCGAGGATGAATTTCGTTCCGAAATCGTCTCCAGCTTTCGGGTGAAGCAAGGCATTTTGCACAATCCAG
>Ga0123401_115208_pt1 | contig 27319 bp, 26 predicted proteins | sample T5LLNH4metaT_FD_89915 | JGI IMG/M metagenome (GOLD analysis project Ga0123401, IMG submission 89915) | Methane-oxidizing artificial microbial communities from Washington, USA to study methane cycling - T5-LLNH4 metaT (Metagenome... | ecosystem: Engineered > Modeled > Simulated communities...
ATTGCCTCGAAAGTGGACTCGTGCCTGGAAGCGCGAGGCTTTATACCAAGCTGGCAGGAACCCCGTTCAGTTTCGACGTGGTCGTACTGAACTCCTCGGGCGCAGTCGAAACCAATTACGTGGCTTCTGGCGGTACGGCCAAAAACGTCGCCGTGGAATTGGTGGACGGTTCTGGCGCAACTGCCTGTGCCAGTCGCACTGCCATTTCCCCTGCTGTTTCGCAGTCTCTTACTTTCGCTGCTGGGGACGCGGGGCGAAAATCGACGGTTGGCATGACAGTTAGCAATGCCTATGCCAATTTGCGTTGCCGGGTGACCGACGCCACCGGTTTTGTGGGTTGCTCTTCCGACAATTTCTCGGTGCGTCCTCAAAAACTCATACTCTCCACAACGACTGCGTTGAATCCTATCACGCCTTCAACAGACAAACTTGCCGCAGGAGAGGACTTCAATCTGACGGCTGATCCCGGAGTAACAATTGGCTATACCGGAACACCGGCAGTTAATACGGCAAGTGTCGTCGATCATGTGACGCCGACGCCGAATGCCGTTAACACTGCGGAGTTAACCTGGAGCAATTCGAGTTCTACAGCGGCGTCAGGCTTTCCGCAGGCGGCTGGCGGCAGCGTCAGCAATAACTTCCAATATCTCGACGTCGGCACGATCACATTTAATGCCGATGCGGTGACCGATTCTGCCTATACGGTGGTTGATCAAAGTAACGATTGCGTCACTGGCTCGACCTCGAATACTGCCGACATCAATGGCAAGTTTGGTTGCACCATAGGTAGTTCTGCACTGGGGCCGCTTGGTCGTTTTTATCCACATCATTTTGCGGTAAATGCAAGCTTTACCTCTGGTTGTGCAGGCGGCTTCACCTACATGGATAATGATACGCTGGGTCTTGTTCTGAATATCACCGCGCAGAACAAGACCAATAGCACGACAACACGGTATGTGAGTAGTCCAGCGAATACTTATGTTCCGGTTGCCACTCTCGATGTCAAACTGCTCAATGGTACCAGTGCGACCAATTTGCTGAGTAGGCTCACGCAACCGACCTTGCCTGTACGCAACTGGACGCTAGGCGGTTACTCGGCTGACGGCACCTACCGCTTTGATGCTCGGAACGCAACAACCCCGGTCATTGATGGGCCTTATGACAGTTTGAAGACGCAGACGACAATTACCGATGCCACGGATAGCGTTAAAATCACAAAACTCAACGGCATGGATGTTTCTCCCGCAGTTTCCAGTATTGATTCGCCAACCACCACTAGGGTGCGCTTTGGTCGTCTGTCGTTGGGTAACGCCTTTGGCTCTGAGTTGATCCCTCTGTCTGTGCCGCTCAAACTTGAGTATTACTCAAGTGCGACACAGGGCTGGCAGCCGAATACACTGGATACCTGCACTACAATCGCGGCTAATAATTTTGCGTTTTCCTTCCCTGCCAGCGCAACCAACAACTTGGCGGCCTGCGAAACGGCGATGACGGTGGGCGGTAACGCGCCCAACCAAACGCTCACTCTTACTAATCCGGGTGCTGGTAACACTGGCTGGAGCGACATTACTCTTAATTTGGGTGCTGCCGCGCTGGGAACGAATACGCAATGCGTGGGCGTGGGTACTGCGGGTGGAGCAGATGTGCCTAATAACATGCCTTGGTTACAAAGCACAGGGCTGACGAATCCATCAGCCCGCGCCACTTTTGGTATCTACAAAGGCAATAGTCATTTTATCTATTTCCGTGAAATTTATTAACGCGAGGTGGGGGCTTTATCGTTTTTACGCATCGGCGCCACTAACATTAACTTAAACCGGTGGGTTTCTAAAGGTTTATACTTTCTTCTGTAGCAAAGTCCAGCACACCATTATTTTATAGAATAGGTCATGAATTTTAAAAGACTTAAAAAATAATGAGGCCTTTTAATTGGAGTCCTGAGAAAAATCATAAGCTTATCAAAGAGCGAGGAATTTCTTTTGAGGATGTTGTGTTCTGTTTGCAAGGCGATGGATTGCTGGATGATGTTTCTCATCCGAATGAAGAAAAGTATGCTCATCAACGTGTCTTTGTGGTCGCTATTGATGATTATGTCTATTTGGTTCCCTATGTTGAAACAGAAAATGAGATTTTTCTGAAAACTATTATTCTTTGCAGGAAGAAGGCGACTAGACAATATTTTGGAGGTGATTTATGAAAAAATTTAAATTGGATGACGATGAGCGCACTCTTTTAGAGGCGTTTGAAGGGGAGCAGTTTGAGTCGAACTTAACGCCTGAAAGACAGGTGTTTATTGCAAAGTCCGCCGAAGCAACATTTAAGAAGGACAAGAAAATTAATATCAGAATATCGAGCCGTGATTTGTCCGCCATTCAAAGAAGGGCGCTTGAGGAAGGTATTCCTTATCAAGCCCTGGTTACCAGTATTATTCATAAATATATTTCTGGAAGTTTGTCTGATGTTTTGTCCAGTAAATCTACAAATAATGTGTAAGGCATCGTTCTGGATGCATAATGATTGATGCGCTTTATTGCGTTTAGTAAATCCTACGGCTCTGGCCGGTATAAAAAACAAGAATTATCGCGTATCTGACATTTTTCATAAGGTGTGCTTTAAGCACTATCCATAAGGAGAATACCATGGCACAAAAAAAAGATTATTTAAAAGGCCAGTTTGACAACGCTGTTTCCTCCATTATCAAAGGCATCGATCGCGATGTGGAGCGGGGCGAAGATGCTCTGATGTTGGGACTGGGCATCGTCATGTTGTCTTCCACTTTCGCACCTGTAGCGCCGCCGAGCATTCTTTTGCCTCTGGTTGCGCTTACTTTCGCTATTTCGGCGGGCTTCGCCCGGATGAATTATCACAACATGGAGCGGAAACTCATGGAATCCATGGCTCAGCTTGAGGGGCATGAAAAGATTATCCTGTATCCGATTGCTGCTGTTTTTGCCGACTATCCGATGCATTCTTTGGCGGAGTCGTTTAATCCTTTAAAAAACCTGAAACGAACATGGAAAAGCGCGTTGGGCGGAATCCTGATTAATCCGCTATGGATGCCCATTTTTTATGTGATGGGTATGCAAATCATCGAAGAAAAAAATCTGGGTATTTTGAATCGGGCTATTATCGGCGTTGAGCAAAAAATCTCTTCTTTGTCTTCTCTGGTTTAGCTGTGGCTGGGTTGATCCGCATCAATCTAATCCAGCGCAAAATGGGCTTTATAATATGCAGGATGTCAGCGGGTTTAAAAAATTGTTAATGACCGAAACAGTATAATCTCGTAAAATTACCCCAGTTTTGTTTTTTTACAACGGGATGAGTCCGTAAGGGTTCATCCCGTTTTGCACATTTGAGGTGACGTGTTTGACTAGGTCTGCTTTATTGGTTTTGGAAGATGGGACGGTTTTTAACGGTGTAGCCATAGGTGCAGATGGGTGTTCCGTGGGTGAGGTTGTTTTTAATACGGCTATGACCGGGTATCAGGAAATTCTCAGCGATCCTTCTTATGCCCGACAAATTGTGACATTAACCTATCCTCACATTGGTAATGTCGGAACGACTGACGAAGATGATGAGTCTGTCGGCGTTTTTGCCAGTGGCTTGGTGATCAGGGATTTGCCGTTGTTGGCCAGCAACTGGCGCAGCACTAAAACCTTGCAGCAATATTTGCTTGATAATAACGTCGTCGCTATTGCCGACATTGACACTCGGCAATTAACTCGGCTCTTGCGTGACAAGGGCGCACAGCGCGGCTGCATTATGGCGGGTGAGTCGGTTGATGTGGACGTTGCCAAAAAAGCGATTGAAGGTTTTCCAGGATTAAAAGGGATGGATCTGGCTAAGGAAGTCACGGTCGATCGGCCTTATGAATGGACTGAAAATATCTGGCATTTGCACAATGGACATACGCAAGCTGAAAATTTGACCAAGCACGTTGTGGCTTATGATTTTGGCGTTAAACGCAACATTCTCAGGTTACTGGCTAATCGCGGTTGCCGTGTCACTGTTGTTCCTGCAACAACACCGGCTGAAACAGTATTGGCGATGAATCCTGATGGCGTTTTCCTGTCCAATGGCCCCGGCGATCCTGAGCCGTGTACTTATGCCATTGAGGCCATCCAAACCATTCTGGAAAAGAAAATCCCGGTATTCGGTATTTGTCTGGGCCATCAGTTATTGGCTTTGGCCAGCGGCGCGAAAACCGAAAAAATGAAATTCGGCCATCATGGCGCCAATCATCCGGTTCAGGAAATAGCTACAGGCCGGGTTATGATCAGCAGCCAGAATCACGGGTTTGCGGCTAATGAAGCCAGTCTGCCTGACAATGTCGTAGCGACTTATCGTTCATTATTCGACGGCAGCTTGCAGGGCATCAAGCGGACGGATTGCCCTGCGATGAGTTTTCAGGGACACCCTGAAGCAAGTCCCGGTCCTCATGATGTGGAGGCTTTATTCGATGGTTTCATCGAGATGATGGAACAAGTAAACAAATAAGTAAGTCGGGTTACGACTGCATGGATGCAGGAGGTAGAGTAATGCAGGAGCAATTACCGAGCGTAGCGTAACCCGACAACCGTGGGTTACGCTACCCAGCCTACATAACTAACAGCAATATAAATGGTAACGCATACAACATGCCAAAAAGAACCGACATAAAATCGATTTTATTACTGGGGGCGGGCCCCATTGTTATTGGTCAAGCCTGTGAGTTTGATTATTCCGGCACGCAAGCCTGTAAAGCACTGCGGGAAGAGGGCTATCGCGTTATTCTGGTAAATTCCAATCCGGCAACGATTATGACCGATCCGGAGATGGCCGATGCGACCTATATAGAGCCTATCGACTGGCAAACCGTAGAAAAAATCATCGCTAAAGAACGCCCCGATGCCATATTACCGACGATGGGCGGACAAACTGCGTTGAATTGCGCGCTTGACCTTGACGCCAACGGTGTTTTGGAAAAGTACGGCGTTGAGATGATCGGTGCTACCAAAGAGGCGATTAACAAGGCCGAAGACCGTGAGCTGTTCAATCAGGCGATGCGCAAAATCGGTTATGAGGTGGCAAAATCAAAAACCGCGCATTCGATGGAAGAAGCGCTGGCGGCGCAGCAGGAAGTGGGTTATCCGACCGTTATCCGTCCTTCATTTACCATGGGCGGCAGCGGCGGCGGCATCGCTTATAACAAGGAAGAGTTTGTTGAAATCTGCGAGCGCGGCCTGTATTTGTCGCCAACCAACGAGTTATTGATTGAAGAATCGGTGCTGGGCTGGAAAGAATACGAAATGGAAGTGGTGCGAGATTCCAAGGACAACTGCATCATCGTCTGTTCGATTGAAAACTTCGACCCGATGGGCGTGCATACCGGCGATTCGATCACCGTGGCACCCGCGCAAACATTGACCGACAAGGAATATCAGATCCTGCGTAACGTTTCTCTGGCAGTGTTGCGCGAGATCGGCGTCGATACCGGCGGTTCCAACGTGCAGGTCGCCATTAATCCTAAAGACGGACGGATGATCGTTATCGAGATGAATCCGCGCGTATCGCGTTCGTCTGCGTTAGCATCCAAGGCAACCGGCTTTCCGATTGCTAAAGTGGCGGCAAAACTGGCGGTAGGTTACACGCTGGATGAATTGAAAAACGAGATTACCGGCGGCGCAACACCGGCATCGTTTGAGCCGACTATTGATTATGTAGTCACCAAGGTTCCGCGGTTTACCTTTGAAAAATTCCCGCAAGCGGATGACCGTTTGACCACGCAGATGAAGTCTGTGGGTGAAGTCATGGCTATCGGCCGTACTTTTCAGGAATCACTGCAAAAAGCCCTGCGCGGCTTGGAAATCGGCATCAGCGGTCTTGATGAAATTATCGATTTGAACCGCGAAGACGCTCGGGAAAAAATGCAGCGCGAAATGCGCCATCCGGGGCCGGATCGTTTGCTTTATGTCGCCGATGCATTCCGTAGCGGCATGAGTCTGGAAGACGTGCATGAGGCCAGTAAAATCGATCCGTGGTTTTTGGCGCAGGTTGAAGATTTGGTCATTACTGAAAAGTCATTGTCGACTAAAACCCTATCGACCTTGAAAGAAGGTGAGCTGTATAAATTAAAGCGTAAGGGTTTTTCCGATATACGTCTGGCCAAATTGCTGGATACGTCCGAATCTGAAGTGCGCAATGTGCGGCATAAACAGAATATTCGCCCGGTTTATAAACGCATAGATTCCTGTGCGGCCGAGTTCTCGTCCGACACGGCTTACTTGTATTCGACTTACGAACAGGAATGTGAAGCGCGGGTTTCCGACAGGGAAAAAATCATTATTCTCGGCGGCGGGCCTAACCGTATCGGCCAGGGGATTGAGTTCGATTACTGCTGCGTACATGCCGCGTTGGCATTGCGAGAAGATGGCTATGAAACCATCATGATCAATTGCAATCCTGAAACGGTTTCTACCGATTTCGATACGTCGGACCGGTTGTATTTTGAGTCGTTAACGCTGGAAGATGTGCTGGAAATTGTTCATATTGAACAACCCAAAGGCGTAATCGTGCAATATGGCGGCCAAACGCCATTGAAACTGGCGCGTGCATTGGAAGCGGCGGGCGTGCCCATTATCGGTACATCGCCGGATTCGATTGATTTGGCTGAAGACCGTGAGCGTTTCCAAAAGTTGCTGGAAAGACTGAATTTAAAACAGCCGCCCAATGCAACGGCCCGTTCTGTTGAGCAGGCGATTAATGCGGCAAAAGAATTGGGTTATCCTTTAGTCGTTCGGCCTTCTTATGTTTTAGGCGGTCGGGCTATGGAAATCGTCTTCAATGAGGAGGGTTTGCAGCGTTATATGAAAGAAGCGGTCAGCGTTTCCAATGATTCGCCGGTATTGCTGGATCGTTTCCTTGACGATGCGGTCGAAATGGATGTTGATGCCATTTATGACGGGGAGCAGGTATTGATCGGCGGTTTGATGGAGCATATCGAACAGGCGGGTGTGCATTCGGGAGACTCTGCGTGTTCGCTGCCTCCGTATGAATTAGCGCCGGAGCTTCAGGATAAATTGCGTGAGCAAGTGACCAAGATGGCCGAAGCATTGGGCGTTGTGGGTTTGATGAATACCCAGTTTGCTATTCAGGGCGAGGATATTTATGTGCTTGAAGTCAATCCAAGGGCTTCGCGTACCGCACCTTTTGTATCCAAGGCGACCGGTTATGCGCTGGCTAAAATTGCGGCGCGTTGCATGGTCGGGCAGACTTTGGCGCAACAGGGCATTACCAAAGAGCGCATTCCCGATTATTATTCGGTTAAAGAAGCGGTGTTTCCGTTTGTTAAGTTTCCAGGCGTTGATCCTTTATTGGGGCCTGAAATGAAGTCGACCGGTGAAGTCATGGGGGTGGGCAAAACCTTCGGTGAAGCTTTTGCTAAATCTCAGCGTGCTGCCGGTGTCAACCTGAATCACAGCGGCAAAGTGCTGATCAGTATTCGCGATGCGGATAAAGCAAAAGCGCCTGATGTTGCCAGAATGCTGGTCGATAAGAAGTATGAAATTGTTGCTACCGGTGGGACGGCAAAGTTTCTTAAAGACGCAGGTATTCCTTGTGAAGTGGTTTATAAGGTTAACGAAGGTCGCCCTAACACGGTTGATATGATTAAAAACGATCAAATTCAGCTGATTATTAATACGACGGAAGGCAAGAAAGCAATTTCGGATTCATTTACCATGCGCAGAGAAGCCCTGCAGCACCGCGTAACTTATTACACGACAATGGCCGGAGCAAGAGCGGCCTGTTACGCGTTGGGCGAATTGGATGCAGGCGATGTGAATTGCTTACAGGATCTGCATAAAAGCCTGATTTAAGGCGCAAGATGTAAAGGCTAAAAGAGCGGCGCCTTTAGCCTTTCGTCCTTTGCCTACAAAATAATTACTGGAGTTTTAAAAAATGAATAAAGTACCTCTCACCGTCAAAGGTGCGGAAAAATTACGTGCCGAATTGGAAGAATTAAAGTCGGTTGTGCGTCCGCGTATCGTTGCATCGATTGCTACGGCTAGAGCGCACGGCGATTTGAAAGAAAACGCCGAATATCATGCTGCGAAAGAGCAGCAAAGCTTTGCCGAAGGACGTATTTCTGAAATTGAAGGTAAACTTTCTAATGCGCAAATTATTGACATTACCAAGGTGGATGCCAATGGGAAGGTGGTGTTTGGCGCGACAGTGGAAATAGAAGATATTGAATCCGAGAGAAAGGTGACGTATCAGATTGTTGGCGAAGATGAGGCCAATATCAAGGAAGGTCGTATTTCAATCGGATCGCCAATTGCCAGGGCTTTGATCGGTAAAGAGGTTGAAGATGTTGTTACGGTTAAAGCGCCGGGCGGCAATGTCGATTATGAAATTATTTCGATTGAATATATTTAAGTTTAAAGGCTAAAGGCTAAAGGCTAAAGGAGGCGTGATTATTCCCTTTTGCCTTTCGCCTTGTATCTTTGGCCTTGTTTATTTGTCAGGGTTTAATCTGTAAATAACTGCAATTTGCCCAATACTCTGAATGAGCTCTGCTCCGGTATCAGCGCAGATTTTCTCGCTGATCAGCTTACGATCTTCCCTTTCAGCGCGTATTCGCACTTTAATCAGTTCGTGGCTGTTAAGTGCCAATTCAATCTCTGCCAGCACGGCGGCTGTAAGTCCTGATTGGCCAATCATAATGACAGGCTTTAAGCTGTGCGCTTGAGCCCGGAGTTTTTTCTTGTCTGCAGAGTTCACTCTTTAATTCCTAAATCAAAATCCTAAATTTTACACTAAAATACAGTTATGGGACGAAGTAAAAGCAGTAGTCGTTGGATGCAGGAGCATTTTGAGGACGAATACGTCAAAATGGCGCAAGCTCAGGGTTATCGTTCGCGCGCGGTTTTTAAATTGAAAGAAATTCAGGATAAAGATCAGCTTATTAAGCCGGGGATGAATATTATTGATTTGGGCGCGGCTCCCGGGGGATGGTCTCAGTTTGCACGGCAGATTGTCGGGAAAAAAGACAAGATTATTGCTTTGGATATTTTAGCGATGGATCCGCTGGAGGGTGTTGATTTTATTCAGGGCGATTTTCGTGAACAAGCCGTTCTGGATCAATTGTACGCCGTTCTTGACGGGGCTCCGATCAATCTGGTGATGTCGGATATGGCGCCCAATATGAGCGGCAATAAGGGCGTAGACCAACCTCGATCAATTTATTTGGGAGAGTTGGCATTGGAGACGGCCAAGACTGTGTTGGCAAAAGATGGGGTTTTTCTGGTTAAACTATTTCACGGGGCGGGTTTTGAGGATTTTCATAAGGAAGTTCAGCAGTCTTTTACAAAAGTGATTATCAGAAAGCCAAAAGCGTCAAGACCGCGAAGTAATGAAGTTTATATTTTAGCTAAAGGCTTTAAATAATCTTATGTGGCCCTAATATCAGTGGAACGAGGTGCCAGGTATGATGAAGTCGTATTTTTCATGTACGGGTGATCCAGATAAATAACGACAGTCAGGAAAGTTAACTCCTGATATAATTACTTAGTTTTTAAATCGAGAGCCGTTCAGGCCCAGGGTGTGTAAATTGAACGATATGATGAAAAATATAATCCTATGGGTCGTCATTGCAGTGGTATTGATGTCGGTCTTTAATAATTTCGGTCCGCAAAATGATAGGACTGATTCTTCGATGTCTTATTCGCAATTTATCGAGTCGGTAAAAGCAGGCCAGGTTCAGCAGGTGATGATTGAAGACAATATCATCAAAGGCAAGATGCAGGGTGGTCAGATATTTAAAACCTACGCACCTTCAGATCCCCATTTAGTAGACGATTTGCTGGCAAATGGCGTCGAAATCAAGGCCGTTCCGCCCGAGCAGCCGTCTATGTTAATGCAGTTGCTGGTTTCTTTTGGGCCGATGTTGTTGCTTATTGCTGTGTGGGTGTTCTTCATGCGGCAAATGCAAGGCGGCGGCGGTGGCGGTCGCGGCGCAATGAATTTTGGTAAAAGCAAAGCCCGAATGCTCGAAGAAGACCAGATTAAGGTGACTTTTGCTGATGTGGCTGGCTGTGATGAAGCTAAAGAAGAAGTCGTCGAAATGGTCGATTTCCTTAAAGATCCGGCAAAATACCAAAAATTAGGCGGTAAAATCCCTCGCGGCGCGTTGATGATCGGTCCTCCGGGAACAGGAAAAACCTTGCTGGCCCGAGCTATTGCCGGTGAGGCCAAAGTGCCGTTCTTCACCATTTCCGGTTCGGATTTTGTTGAAATGTTTGTCGGTGTGGGCGCGTCCCGTGTACGTGACATGTTTGAGCAAGCTAAAAAACACGCGCCTTGCATTATTTTTATAGATGAAATTGATGCAGTGGGCCGTCAGCGTGGTGCCGGCTTGGGCGGTGGCAATGATGAGCGTGAGCAGACATTAAACCAATTGCTGGTTGAAATGGATGGGTTTGAGGGTAACGAAGGTATTATCGTTATCGCTGCAACAAACCGTCCCGATGTGTTGGATAAGGCTTTATTGCGTCCAGGCCGGTTTGATCGTCAGGTAACGGTAGGCCTGCCGGATGTCAGGGGGCGTGAGCAGATTCTTGCGGTACATGTTAAAAAAGTGCCGATTGCCGATGATGTTGAAGTTAAGTATATAGCTCAAGGCACACCGGGTTTTTCCGGAGCCGATTTGGCTAATTTGATTAATGAAGCCGCTTTATTCGCCGCAAGAATGAATAAGCGTGTGGTTAATATGTCGGATCTTGAAAAAGCCAAGGATAAATTGATCATGGGAGTTGAAAGAACCTCGATGGTCATGAATGAGAAAGAAAAGAAAATGACTGCTTATCATGAAGCAGGGCATGCAATTGTCGGTAAGCTGGTCCCTGAACATGATCCTGTCTACAAAGTTAGCATTATGCCTAGAGGCCGTGCGCTGGGTATTACCATGTTTTTGCCTGAGCGAGATCAGTACAGTGCCAGCAAACAAAAACTGGACAGTATGATTTCCAGTTTGTACGGCGGACGTATTGCCGAGGAAGTGGTTTTTGGTCGGGAACAAGTGAGTACCGGCGCATCTAACGATATTGAGCGTGCTACCGAGTTGGCCAGAAACATGGTGACTAAATGGGGTTTTTCTCAGCGTCTTGGGCCATTGTCATACAGTGAAGAAGAAGGTGAAGTCTTCCTGGGTCGGTCAGTAACGCAGCATAAAACGGTTGCCGAGGAGACTTCTCATACCATTGATGAAGAGATTCGCTCTTTTATTGACCGGAATTATGAGCGTGCCGAAACAATTCTGAAAGAGAACATAGATATTCTTCATGCTATGGCGGAGGCCTTGATGAAGTATGAGACTATCGACAAATATCAAATTGAGGATTTGATGGCTCGTAAACCGGTAAGGACTCCGCAAGGTTGGGATGATAAGCCCCCATCTTCTCATGGTGATGTCATAACAGATGATGTTAAGAGCAAGGATGACATAAAAAATGAAAAATCAATTGGCGGGACTGCAGAGCAAAGCTGAGGACTCCCTGAATTGACACTAAAGGAGAGGCGTAATGTCTCTCCTTTTTTTATGTAATTTATAAAGGTCAGGCGGAAACAGTAAGCTGTTATCTTTAGCCTTTTACCTGTTTTTAGATTTTAGAGCTATGATAAAAAAATACTTTGGAACTGATGGTATCAGAGGAAAGGTGGGTGAACATCCAATAACAGCGGATTTTTTCTTGAAGCTGGGTTGGGCCGCTGGGCGAGTGTTTGCGAATGAAGGACATGGTTTTGTCCTGGTTGGTAAAGACACGCGCATTTCGGGCTATATGTTTGAATCTGCATTAGAGGCCGGGTTGACCGCTGCGGGCGTCGATACGCGCTTGTTAGGGCCTATGCCGACGCCGGGAATAGCCTATTTAACGCGTACTTTAAGGGCGCAGGCCGGTATTGTCATTAGCGCCTCTCATAATCCCTATTATGATAATGGCGTTAAGTTTTTCTCGGTCCAGGGCACGAAATTACCGGATGAAATAGAACAAAAAATAGAAGAGTATATTGATTCGCCGATGACAACGGTAGAGTCGTCAAAGCTGGGTAAGGCGAAACGGTTGGTTGATGCCCCTGGTCGTTATATTGAATTTTGCAAGGCCAGCGTGCCGACTCGGCTTGATTTTAGCGGTATGAGGATCATAATCGATTGCGCTCATGGGGCGACTTACCACATAGCGCCGCATGTATTTAGCGAAGTCGGTGCTGAGGTTGTTACGATTGGGGCGGAGCCGGACGGACTTAATATTAATGATGAGTGTGGTGCAACTAAGCCGGAAAAATTAGCCGCAACAGTTTTATCTTATCGTGCCGATTTAGGTATTGCCTTGGACGGTGATGGCGACCGATTGGTGATGGTCGATCACAAAGGGGAAATCGTTGATGGCGACGAGCTTATTTATATTATTGCCAAGGCAAGATTGGATGCCGGGTTAATGTCCGGGCCTGTCGTAGGTACTTTAATGACAAATCTGGGTATGGAGCATGGCTTGAAGAAGTTGGGGCTCAATCTGCTTAGAGCTAATGTCGGTGACCGGTACGTCATGGAAATGCTGACAGAACACCAAGGGATTTTAGGTGGCGAAAATTCCGGCCATATCATTTGTCTTGATAGAACAACAACGGGTGATGGCATTATTGCTGCCTTGCAGATTATGGCGGAAATGCAAAGCAGTGGTAAGAATTTACATGAATTGAAATCCGGGATGCAAAAATATCCGCAAGTTCTGGTAAACGTCAAAACTGATAAGAAAATAAATCCGGATGAGAATGAGAGCATACAAAAAGCGGTGAAAGCTATCGAGAAGAAGCTGGGAGATACTGGCCGGGTATTGCTTAGAGCTTCGGGAACGGAGCCATTAATTCGGGTAATGGTGGAAGGTCAACAGGCAGAGTTAGTTAAAAATTACGCGCATCAAATAGCTGATGATGTTAAGAAGGCAATGGGAGCTTGAATTGAGCGCTATTAATATATATCATAGATGGTTTGATTCTATGTGAGGAGTAGTGATGCGTCGGTCTCTAGTTGTAGGAAATTGGAAGATGAATGGAACTCTCGCCAGTGCTGAGTTGCTTGCAAAAGGTATTATTGCCGGATTAGGGGATAATAGTGCGGATATCGCAATATGTGTACCTTATGTGCATTTACCCAGAGTTAGTGAATTAGTTAAAAATACCTCATTGGCGTTGGGCGCGCAAAACGTTGCGGATAAATCTTCAGGTGCTTATACTGGGGAAGTTTCGGCGGCGATGCTAAGTGAATTCGATTGCAAATATGCTCTTGTAGGACACTCTGAAAGACGCAGTTATTACGGCGATACCGATGAATCGGTAGCCGCCCGTTTTTGTCAGGCGCAAGAGCAAAACATTATTCCCGTTCTGTGCGTAGGTGAAACGCTGGAACAACGCGAACAAGATCAGACTTTTGCGGTTATTAATACACAGCTTGATGCGGTTATTAATTTGGCAGGTATAGCTGCTTTTAGTGCTGCAGTGATTGCCTATGAACCGGTTTGGGCCATAGGGACAGGAAAAACAGCGACTGATGAGCAGGCTCAGGAAGTTCATCAGTACATAAGACAGTACATTGCTGCTAAAGATCAGGCTATTGCCGATAAAATACAAATTTTATACGGCGGTAGTGCTAAACCGGATAATGCAAAAGGCTTGTTTGCTATGCCGGATATTGACGGCGGTTTAATTGGTGGGGCTTCGTTGGATGCGGAATCCTTTTTAAAGATTTATCATTCAATTTAGAGTAGTTTAGACTTTATTATGTATCAGGTAATTATTGTTGTTCATGTGCTGTTGGGTTTAGGGGTTGTTGGATTAGTATTAATGCAACAAGGCAAAGGAGCTGACGCAGGCGCAGCTTTTGGCACAGGATCTTCAGGGTCTGTTTTTGGTGCTCAGGGGGCGGCGTCTTTCTTGTCTAGAGCCACAGCAATTCTGGCAACTTTGTTTTTTATGACCAGCTTGGGGCTCGCAGTGTTAAACGGTAAGCAGGGTGCGGCTTACGACTTAATGAACGCCCCCAAGGTTGAACAGGATACGCTTGGCATTCCTGATGTGAGTGGCGCAACAGGATCTGGCAGCGCTGCCCCAGTGACTGACCCGAAGTCTGAAGAAGTGCCTGTTGCTGCTCCGGCGGTTACCGGAGCTGAACAGGCAGTTGAAAAAAAGTAATAAATATTGTTTATGACGCAAGTAAATGCACTGTAGAAAATAATTAAAATAGTGTGTATTAAATAGTATCTTTGCAATCATGTTTTAGCCGATGTGGTGAAATTGGTAGACACGCCATCTTGAGGGGGTGGTGACGAAAGTTGTGCCGGTTCAAATCCGGCCATCGGCACCAATATATACCCTGCTAGGGATTTTCTCTAGTGGGGTGTTTTTTTGTTTGCTGCAATGAAAATGCAGAAATAAGTTTCTAGATTAGAAGTGCGATACAGAAAAATAATTAGGCTATACTTAGTCAGTTAAATGTAGGGCGCTGTATATTCGTACGGGGTTTTGCTTTGAAAATTAGAGATTAATGGAGAAAACAATGGCAAGTATTCTTGCAGTTGACGATTCAGCTTCAATGAGAAAAATGGTTTCATTTACTTTAAGGGCTGCTGGATACGATGTCGAAGAAGCAGTAGATGGAGTTGATGCTTTAGAAAAAGCACAAGCCAGGAAATTTGATTGTGTAGTAACTGATGTCAACATGCCAAATAAAGACGGGATTACTTTAATTAGGGATTTACGGGCACTCCCAGATTATAAATTTATTCCCATGCTGATGCTGACGACAGAGTCGGGAATCGAAAAAAAGCAAGAAGGTAAAGCGGCTGGTGCAACAGGGTGGATGGTTAAACCTTTCAATCCTGATCAATTATTAAAAACATTACTAAAAGTTTTGGGTTAGTTGATGCTATCGTGCCTAAGTGTGTTAATCGCATGCAGGAAAGCCTATGCCTATTGATATATTTCAGTCCCATGCGGCTTTATTCTGAATGTTTAGATGAATGCTTTAGGTGTTTATCCAGACAAGGATCAATAAAGAAAGTTTTCGGGTTAATCTTGTTTAAATGAATTTAGGCGCACACAGGTAAGTCTATGTCTATTGATATGTCACAATTCCATCAGGTCTTTTTTGAAGAATGTTTCGAAGGACTGGAAGCAATGGAGTCAGGATTGTTAACGCTCGATATGGGGGATATTGATTCAGAAATAATCAATACCATTTTCAGGGGAGCCCATTCGATAAAAGGCGGCAGTGGAACTTTTGGTTTTACCGTTGTTGCTGAATACACTCATATTATGGAAACCCTGCTTGATGAAATGCGAGACGGGCGTAGAAAGGTAACCCAACCTGCAGTAGACGTTTTACTTGGATCCGTTGATTGTCTCAGGGAGATGTTGACTGCGATACAGAATGAACAGAATGTTAATAATGCCAGTGTAGAAAAGCACAAAACAGCATTGGAAGTTGTGCTTAATGGTGGTTCGGTGGCAGAAGAGCCCGCGCTTCCTGTTGAACAGGAATTCACGAGTGAAGAGGTTTCCTTCAATGATACTCCTGATGTTGATGAAGAAGAATCCGTTGGATTAGAAGAGCAGGGCTGGAAAATAGCTTTTTGCCCTTATTTGGATTTGCTTAAAACCGGCAATGATCCGGTAAGACTATTTCGAGAATTGAATGAACTCGGCGAATTAACTACCACTGTTAATATTCAGGATGTTCCCGGTTTTTATGAATTAGATCCGGAGGAATGCAATATTTCTTGGGATTTAAAAGTTGTCGGGGATATTTCCGGCGATGAAATCAGGGAAATATTTAATTGGGTTGAAGGCGACTGTGAAATGGAAATTCAGCCTCTTGCCAAAGCCGCAAAATTACCCCCCGTTGTAAAAAAAATCGATCCTGAACCTACCCCGGTAATCATACCTAATAATCCTGCTCCAAAATCCGTTGAGGTCAAACCTAAGCCGGTTACAGAAACCAAAAAGCCTGATTCTCAAGATTCTGACAATGAAACGGCAAAAACCACGGCAAAAGCCAGTTCGATTCGAGTAGATACTGACAAGATTGATACTTTAATCAATATGGTTGGCGAGGTTGTGATTACACAATCTATGCTGGGTTTAGTTGGCGAGAACTTTAGCATGGATAAGGTGGGTCAACTTAAAAGAGGTCTCGCTCAATTAGAACGGCATACCCGGGATTTACAACAAAGCGTCATGAATATTCGGATGCTGCCTATTAGTTTTGTGTTTAGCCGTTTTCCACGTTTAGTGCATGATATTAGCAGTAAATTAGATAAAAAAATTGTGCTGAAACTGGTTGGGGAAAATACCGAAGTTGATAAGGCCGTTGTTGAACTGATCAATGATCCGCTGGTTCATTTAATTAGGAATAGTCTGGATCACGGTATAGAAATGCCGGCAGACAGGGTTGCAGCAGGTAAGCCTGAAACAGGAACCATAGAGCTGAAGGCGTATCATCGCGGTGGGCACATCGTCATAGAAATTATTGACGATGGTCGCGGATTAGATAAAGACAAATTGCTAGCAAAGGCCATAGAAAAAGGATTGATTGAAGAAAATAATCTTCTTACCGAAAAACAGATATTTGAATTGATCTTTATGCCGGGTTTTTCTACGGCTGAACAGCTCACTGATATTTCCGGTCGCGGTGTGGGTATGGATGTTGTGAGAAGGAATATCCAGTCATTAGGCGGCAACATAGAAATTATTTCAGAGCTGGGTAAAGGAACGACCATAGCAATCCATTTGCCGTTAACGTTGGCAATTCTTGACGGTCAGTCTGTCGCCGTCGGTGATGAGACCTACATTGTGCCGTTAGTTTCTATTATCGAATCAATTAATATTACGGAAAGAATGCTGAACAAGGTTGCAGGTAAAGGGGAAACCTTTCGCCTACGCAATGAATATTTACCCGTTATTAGAATGCGCAGTATTTTTAATGTCCATTCCGGCAATCCGACCAAGTCGAAAGAGGGTGTCCTTGTGGTCGTCGAAGGGCAGGGTGAGCTGTGTTGTTTACTCGTAGATGAGTTATTGGGCCAACAACAGGTTGTTATTAAATCATTGGAAGCAAATTACCGGCGGGTGGAAGGCGTTTCAGGTGCAACTATTTTGGGTGATGGTTCTGTTGCGCTGATTCTAGATGTTCCAGGTTTAGTGCGTTTTTCAATTCGCTAATACATAGATAAAAGCAGATATGGCACAAGAAGCTGAAAATAAAGATATAGATCAATATCACTATAGTAGAAACCTGGATAACGCTGTGCAATATCTGAGTTTTGCCTTAGGTAAAGAAGAATATGGCGTTGATATTCTTAGAGTGCAGGAAATACGAAGTTGGGAGCCTGTTTCCAGAATACCTAATGTTCCCTGCTATGAAAAAGGTGTTGTTAATTTACGCGGTTCTATTGTGCCGATTCTCGATTTGAGAGAAAGGTTTAATTTGAGTAAAGCCGAATACACACCATTGACGGTAGTTGTCGTACTGCAAACCGGCGATAGCAACAAAACACGCATCATGGGCGTTGTTGTCGACTCGGTCTCTGATGTCATTAGTGTGGATAAAACCGAAATTCAAAGTGCTCCGGATTTTGGAACTAAAGTAAGCAATGAATTTATTAACGGATTGGTATCGGTTAATGAACGCATGGTGATGCTGCTTGATGTGGACAAATTGCTGAAGTTGGAAGAGCTTGACCAGGATGAAAGTTAATGATTTTCAAATACCCCGTGTGGGTAAATGTATTTGGCATGGTTTGAGAGGTAAGGTAACGTGAAAATTAATATGCCGTTAACTAATAATGAGGTCATTCTGAAAAAAGGCACCATTTTGGTTTCAAGAACCGATTTGATGGGACGTATTACCTACGTCAATGATGCATTTGTTGAAATCAGCGGATTTACCCGTGATGAGTTGATGGGACAGGAACATAATATAGTTCGTCACCCCGATATGCCTGCTGAGGCTTATGAAGATCTATGGATAACCTTAAAACAGCTTAGACCCTGGCAGGGACTGGTGAAGAATAGGTGTAAAAACGGCGACCATTACTGGGTCGAGGCAAATGCCATGCCGTTGTTTAAAGACGGAAAAGTCTATGAGTACCTTTCTGTTCGACACCCTCCGAAGCGTGATGTGATTCCGGCAACTGAACAGTTATACAAGAAAATCAGTGCCGGTGAAGTAAAGTTAAAGCCGACCGGTTTAACTGCGATGTTCAAATCAATTAGCGAAATTGCAATAGCGAAAAAGAATGCTTTTGTAGTTTTCGCTTTCTTGACACCTATCTTTTTTCTGATGTATCGATTGTTCTTGACGCAGGAGTACGTCTTGTTAACAGGTGTTGCCTTGTTAGCCATGATGGCATCGGCACTCAGTATCAATATGACCAAGGTAATAACCGATACGCTGGAAACTGCAATCACTATTTGTTACCGGTTGAGCAGTGGAAGCTTCGGAAATAAGGTGAACTTGAAACGGGACGATCAACTGGGCGATTTTTTGCGTGGATTGTATTGTATGGAAGTCAAGCTGGGTGTAGATTTGGCTGATTACAAGCAAGGCCTCTCAGAGTCCAAACGGATTACACAGGCTCTGGATAACGTTCAGTCTCCTGTCATGGTAGCGAATAAGAATTTTGAAATTATTTACATGAACGATAGCGTTCAGAGAATGTTCAAGACAGCGGAAAGCGATATTCGCAGCCAGTTACCTGATTTTTCCGCCGATAAGTTGATGGGGTCAAATGTTGATCTATATCACGCTACTATTAAAAGTGGGAAATTGGAAAAATCACAAGAATCACTTAGATCGCAACTGGTCATTGGTGGTCGGTATATGAGTCTTATCGCTAGCCCCGTTAATAGCGATGGTGAGCGTATTGGTTATGTGACTGAATGGCAGGATAGAACCCATGAAGTGTTAATTGAGCAAGAAATCGATCAATTGGTGCAGGGCGTTAAAGCCGGTGACTTAAGTGCGCGCATAAAGTTAAGTGATAAGCAGGGATTTACCAAAGCACTGTCTGCCGGCATCAATGAATTAACGGATGTTATAGAAAGTGTGTTTGGCGACGTTAACAGGGTCATGGAAAACATGGCTGAAGGTGATTTAACCACCGCTATTACTAATGAATACCAAGGTGTTTATGCTGAATGCAAGAATAATATTAATGCAACCTTGGCAAAGCTCAGCGAATTTATCATTCAAATCAGGGATGCCGCTGACTTTATAGATAGTTCATCACAAGAAATGGCCAGTGGTAATAACAACCTGTCACATCGAGCCGAGCAACAAGCGGCCAGTCTTGAAGAGACGGCAGCCAGTATGGAAGAGCTGGCCAGTACCGTAAAAAATAATGCGCAGAATACGGTGCAAGCGACTGAGGTTGTTAATTCAGCAAGTCAACTCGCTCAAAAAGGCGGTGGCGTAGTTAAGTCTGCTATCGCTGCAATGCAGGAAATTAATGAAAGCAGTAACAAAATCGCTGAAATTATTGGTGTCATTGATGAAATTGCATTCCAAACTAATCTATTGGCATTAAACGCATCTGTAGAAGCGGCCAGGGCAGGAGAGCAGGGGCGTGGATTCTCGGTTGTTGCAACAGAGGTTCGTAATCTGGCCCAACGCAGTGCAACCGCTGCACAGCAAAGTAATGAACTGATCCAGAACAGTGTACAGAAAGTGCGTGCCGGAACGGCATTCGTTAATGAAACAGGTGCAGCGTTAACTGAAATTGTCGATAGCGTCGCAAAAGTTGGCGACATCGTTGCGCACATTGCCAGTGCCAGTTCGGAGCAATCAGCAGGTATTGAGCAAGTCAATCAAGCGGTTTCTCAAATGGACGATATTACTCAGCAGAATGCGGCTTTGGCCGAACAGGCCGCCGCCGGTAGCATTGCTATGAGTGAGCAGTCTACCAATATGACCCAGTTGCTTAGTTTCTTTAGAGTCAATTCAAAGAATATTTCTGCAGCGACCAGGCAAGTTGCGCACAGTAAGGCGCCTGTAACGCCAATAAGAGCAACAGTAAAAAAACCTGTAGTTTCTGTTTTATCACCAAATAAGCCTAAAAGCGATAGCAACGACGAATGGGAAGAGTTTTAATGATGTTTAAAGCTGCAAACTATATAACCGACAGGAAACTATAACAATGACAACAGATGTGCAGTCAAATAATAGTCGGGTAGAGCAATTTCTCACCTTTCAACTCGCAGGCGAAGCCTATGGAGTTGAAATTTTGAAAGTACAAGAGATTCGTGGCTGGGAAGCTGTTCGCGTGATACCGAATACGCCGGCTTTTGTTAAAGGTGTGTTGAATTTACGCGGGTCCGTCGTGCCTATCATCGATTTACGGGAACGATTTTCTCTGGAGCATTTCGATTATTCTCCAAAAACAGTAGTTATTGTGCTCTGTGTTGAACATGGCGCAAACCAGTTTGTAATGGGCATAGTGGCAGATGCGGTTTCTGATGTGCTGGATATTAATTTGGAAGACATCAAAAAAGCCCCAAACTTCGGTTCAAAAATTGATACGCGCTACATGCGAGGTATGCATGTGTATAAGAAAAAGATGATTATGCTGCTGGACGTTGATAAATTGCTCAATCCCGATGAGGTTGAGGGTATTGAAAGTTTGGTGTGACAGGTGAGAATTGTCGCAATAATTAATCAGAAAGGCGGTGTTGGCAAGACGACTACGACTGCAAATTTATGCCATGCGATTGCAGAATTGGGCTCAAAAGTTACCGCTATCGATCTTGATCCACAAGGCCATTTAGCCGTTTCTTTAGGTATTACAGCGCAGGATATTGGCGGTATTGATGAAGCTATGCTGAAAAAGAAAGAAGTTCATCAGCAGCTTATTTCCGTCAGGGATAATCTGCAATTAATTACATCAGGATCAAAACTTAAGGATATTGAGCAGTTAACCGGCAATAATTCACCTCGCGGTGTTTTATTAAAAAATGCCTTGCATGGAAATCTTACAGATCAGGACTTTGTTTTTATTGATTGTCCACCCTCTTCAGGATTGCTGGTTGCGAATGCATTGATTGCAGCTGACGAGATTCTAATTCCTATGGCCAGTGATTTTCTTGCCTTGCAAGGATTATCCCATCTAATGGGTACGATTAAGAGGTTTGAGAAGGCTTTGCAGCGGAAATATAAAACATTATTGGTGATGTCGCGATATTCACCCAATAGAAGAATATCGAGTCAGGTATTAAATGTTTTACTTACGCATTTCCCTGAGCAAATATTAGCAACAGTCGTTAGAGAAACGGCATTGCTTGCAGAATGTCCCAGCTTTGGTAAAACAATTTTAGAATATAGTCCGAAAAGTCGTTCGGCAAGGGATTTTCGTAGCCTTGCTCATGATTTTCTTGAAAGCAAGGTGATGTATGGCAACAAGTGAAGAAAATAATTTAATCGGATACGATCCTCTAGCGTGGATGGATAGCGATACCGATAAAAATGAAGATCATTTGATTACGGATGATTTAATAGGGGATAGCGATGAAAGTGCAATTTTAAATATAACTAAAGAGAATGAATTAGTAATAGATGAAATTGAGGACGAAAGCGCTAGTGCTTTGATAGCAGAAATGGCTGACGACTACACCATGGATGCAAGCGCGCAGGAAGCAGCTACCGATGATTCGGTATCAGGGGAAACGGAGGGTTCTCAAATTGATTTAGACGCTACGTTGACTATTCAGAATGTAGTCAAGTTGCACGAAAAGCTGAAGAATTCATTGGCCATGCATGATGAAATCGAAATAAATGCATCCGACGTATCATCAATAGATACAGCTACTTTACAATTGCTTGTTTCATTGAAAAAAAGTGCAGTTAAGTTACAAAAGAAAGTAACCATTATTTATCCATCCCCACGATTTGTTGAGTCTGCCCACTTGCTGGGTTTGTTGGATGTACTCGATGTTCATGACGCGTGATTTTTGACGGACGGGAAATAGTTTAAAGATGGCCATTGTTGAGAAGGTTCGCGAATTTAAATTCACTGCGGATGACTTTAATTTTTTAAGAAAATTGTCCAATGAACATTCAGGTATCCAGGTTCCTGATGAAAGATTTGATATGTTCTATTCCAGGCTGTCCAAGCGGGTAAGGAAACTCGGACTGGCGGATTTTAAGGAGTATTGTCAGTATCTTAAGAATTACCCGGATCACGAGTTTACTGAATTTATCAACGCCATAACAACCAATCTAACCGCATTTTTTAGGGAAATGCATCATTTTGACTATGTCCGTGATGTTGTTATTCCAGAAGTCTTGATTAGGAATAAAACCTCAAAGCAAATCAGGGTGTGGTCCGCCGGTTGCTCGACTGGTGAAGAGCCTTATTCCTTAGCGATTACCTTGCTGGAAAATGTACCCGTCGACTGGGATATTAAGATCTTGGCAACTGATTTGGACACTAATGTTTTACAAACAGCATCGGAGGGTATTTACACCGAAGATCGTGTCAGTGACTTATCAGAAGATATACTTAAACGGTGGTTTATGCGCGGTAAATCATCGCAGTCCGGCCAAGTAAAGGTAAGACCTCAATTACAGCAAATTATTCAGTTTAAAAAGTTAAATTTGATGCAAGATTGGCCGATGAAATGCCATTTTGACTTTATTTTTTGTCGCAATGTTCTGATTTACTTTGACCGTGAAACCAAGACATTGCTTGCGCAAAGATATGCTCAAATGTTATCTAGCGGATCATGGTTATTTATCGGACATTCAGAATCATTAAACCAGCTTTCAAATGAATTTGAGTTGGTTGCATGTACCAGTTACAGGAAAAATACGTAAATACTAATGAGTGCTAGCAATGAGATTGGTCTACCTTCCATCGACGGTTTTGATCACATTAACAGGTATATGGATAAAGAGCGTGGTGTGATTGCCGCAAAGATTTTGCCCGGTGAATACTACGTAACTCAAGATGATGAATTGATTACAACCGTATTAGGGTCTTGTATATCGGCATGTATTAGGGACAAGGTATCAGGATTAGGCGGAATGAATCATTTTATGCTGCCGGAAACCACAGCCGATAAACTGAGACAAGGCAATGAAGCGGTTGTCGGCAACGCAACCCGCTACGGGAATTATGCCATGGAGCATTTAATTAATACCATTTTGATGAATGGCGGCAAAAGAAAAAACCTGGAAGTTAAAGTATTTGGCGGCGGTAAAATCATTCCAACCTTAACTGATGTCGGTCTTAAAAATATTGACTTTATCCTGGAATATATTGATACAGAAGGGTTGCCGCTATTATCTCAGGATTTAGGCGATATTTATCCTAGGAAAATAATTTATTTTCCTAGGACAGGCAAAGTCGGGATGAAGAAAATCGAGCATTTGCATAATGATACAATTGTAAAAAGAGAGCGACAGTATTTTAACAATATTAAAAATGCACCTGTTGAAGGTGATGTTGAGCTTTTTTAAGAGTATGCAATGAACAAAATACGTGTATTGATTATTGATGATTCATTGTTAATCAGAAAGGTTCTGACTGAGATTTTAAATTCCTCTTCGGATATCGAGGTAGTTGGCACTGCGGAAGATCCTCTTATTGCCAGAGAGATGATCAAGGAATTAAATCCGGATGTATTGACCTTGGATATTGAAATGCCGCGCATGGATGGAATAACTTTTTTACGTAATTTGATGCGACTCCGGCCCATGCCTGTTGTGATGATTTCAGCGCTCACAGAAAGTAACGCTGAAGTGACTTTAACTGCCCTGGAGTTGGGAGCGGTAGATTTTATAGCTAAACCGACAATGGATGTAGAAAATACATTGAATGACTATGCCGAGGACATAATCGCTAAGGTAATAGTAGCATCGCAGGCTAATATTAGAAGACTTGAATAATGAAGTTTAAAATTGGAAATTCTGAAGTGGCTGCACTGAATATTACACGGAAAAAACGTGTGAATGTCGGGGCAAAAAAACTTCATGAATTCCAGCAATGATGCAATCGCTTAAAGTAAAGTGGTAGCAATCGATATTAAAAATGCACCTATTGATGGTGGCGATGGGCTTCTTTTAGAGTGAGTTTATGGGTAAGATACGCGTACTGATCATTGATGATTCTGCATTAATCAGGAAAATACTGACTGAAGTGCTAAGTTCGTCACCCGATATTGAGGTCGTCGGCGCGGCAGCAGATCCTCTTATTGCCAGGGAAATGATCAAACAATTAAATCCGGATGTGTTGACTCTGGATATTGAAATGCCGCACATGGATGGGATAACCTTCTTAAGTAACTTGATGCGCTTAAGACCAACTCCGGTTGTGATGATCTCCACACTGACTGAACATGGTGCAGAGGCTACTTTAAATGCCCTGGCACTAGGCGCTGTAGATTTTATTGCCAAGCCTAAAGTTGATGTTGTTAATACTCTGAATGACTATGCCGAGGAAATTATTTCCAAAGTTATCGTTGCGGCACAAGCTAAAGTAGGAAATATTCAGAATAGAGTGGTTAAGCCCAAAAGTCCTGCAGCCACAGTTCCTGAGATTTCAGAGAAACATTCAGTTGATGTTATTCTGAAACCGGCCCCCATAAAAACACATATTAGTCCCACCAATAAGATAATTGTCTTAGGGGCTTCAACGGGGGGGACGGAAGCGATTAAAACAGTAGTTAAAGGATTTTCGTCAGATACCCCGCCTATTTTAATAACGCAACATTTACCCGCTGCATTTAGTCAGTCATTTGTTCGGCATATCGACCTTGCAACGGAAATGTCAGCTTGTATTCCCCAGCATGGTCAGACGGTTGAACCCGGCAATATTTACCTTTCACCCGGAGACAGACACATGTTGGTGATCAGAGAGGGAGGTAAATATATTATTCATTTAAGCGATGGACTGCCCGTCAATCGTCATAAACCGGCAGTTGATGTTTTATTTCGTTCAGCCGCGCAATGTGCGGGCGCTAATGCCATTGGTGTGTTATTAACCGGTATGGGCGCTGACGGTGCAATGGGCATGAAAGAAATGCATGATGCGGGCGCTAAAACAGTTATTCAGGATGAACAATCCAGCGTGGTTTGGGGTATGCCGGGTGCTGCATTCAAGTTGGGATGCACTGACTATGTCGTATCGTTAGAAGAGGTTTCGCATAAGGTTTTAAGCTTGGTTAAGTCAGGCAATGCCGGCAAGGTTCTTTAACAGTATCTTACCCGTCTTTTTCGGATGTAGTTGGCAACGTTTTCTTATATGGATATATTCGTAAGGACTTACCATAACAGGATCGGTAACGTATTGCGCTACATACAGAATTTTAAAAAATGTTACTTTCACGCTGTGTAATTAAATATGACTAATCAGACCAAATCACAATTTATTGCAGTAGCTTCAATTACCTCGGAGTTAAGTGCGGTCATGGTGGTGGCTAAGGAAATATCATTAGCAGCGGCCAATGCCAAGGCTATTGCATTCAGGGCTGGAGATAAAGCAAAAGGATTTCAGCCGATCACTGACTTTATTAATGAATTGGCTAAGGAAACAATTGAGCTGGTTACTAATATCAATATATATGCGTTGGTGCTATATCGATTAACTGTCGATGAATTCCAAAAAACGGCTGCTTATAATAAATTTGAGTTGGCAGCAAAAATGGCTGAAGGTGCCGTTTATGCCAAATCTATGCAGGAGCCGGTGGATCATGCAAGGCTTTCAATGCAAGATTGCCAGAGGCAGTTTAAACGGGATGTTTCGCAACTGCTAGGCCAACTTGAAGCGGTGATGCATCATGCGCGTGCCGCACGGGTTATCGCTGCAAACTCAAGAATCGAGGCATCACAGGCCGGTGAATATTTGCAGAGTCTGCAGGCAGTTGCTGAAAGTGTGGATAAAGCCGCACATACCATTCATGATAATGTGCAGCGTTGCAGAATCGCATTATCCATTTATCGCAATAGCTGAATAGCTTAACTCAAAAGGCATTGTTTTTTATGAAAACGACCAAGATATATGAAGGATCGCATCAATGGATTATGTTTGGAAGGGATGAAGGCAAGCCCAACAATGTAATCGATACCAACCAATATGTAGTGCGTACGGCTAACCGCTGCCTGCTTTTGGATCCAGGTGGCGCAGAGCTGTTTGCTCCGATGATGGCGGCTGTGTTGCATCACGCTCCTGTAGATCAAATAACGGATCTATTCGCTTCGCACCAGGATCCTGACGTGATCTCATCGCTGGGTTTATGGGATCAGGCTTTAACAAATGCCAAGCTCCATGCGCCGGCAATTTGGGAAGGTTTTTTGCGGCATTACAGCTGTGAATCAATAGAATATGTGCCTATTCCGGATAACGGCGGAACCATTAAATTAGATTCCGTGGAATTGCAGATTATACCCGCCCATTATTTGCATTCATCCGGGAATTTTCATGTTTATGACCCTCAAGCTAAAATTCTGATGACAGGGGATGTAGGGGGAGCTATTGAGGGTCCTGATGCCCCTGTGTTTGTTGATAATTTTGCTGCGCATGTTGAAAAAATGCGTTATTGGCATCAACGATGGATGCCGTCAAATCAGGCAAAAAGAGTCTGGATTGAACGGGTAAGAAATCTTGATATTGATATTTTGGCTCCACAGCATGGACGGATGTTTAAAGGTGATGATGTCAAACGGTTTTTAGACTGGTTTGATGCTTTACAGGTAGGAATTGCTGTTTAATCAATTTTAAAAACGTGACCAGTTACATTCGAAGAGGAAACGATATTGAAGCCTATTGGTTCATTAACGTTTCGTGTTTGTATTAAAAGCTGGTTACGATACAAATTAGATAACTGAATGTCGTTAGACTTTTAAGGACGGGTATTAATTTAGCGCCTTTTTTGCTACGAGTCATCTGAAATAAGTCTTTGCATCAAAAGCGTCATCGACCGGATAGCGTAGATAATGCGACTGGTTATGGCACAAACCATCACAACTCAGGGGTAAATATTGGCCTCTTTTAGAGGCAATGTTCTCACCCCCCCCCTCCTGCGGAGTTTTTGGGAAATGATTCCAAAATTCCGATCATACTCAAAGCCTCCAGTTGTAAATAAGCGGGCGGTATCATCAGTTGAATTTGAAATACATCTAAAGCGTATCGGGTTAAAAGCGATAAAAAATTGTAACTGGTTAACGGTTGAATAGCTTATCGGCTTATTGGATGTTGTTTATGCACAGATTGGTTTTGTTGTAATAAATATTGAGCCA
>Ga0123401_140318_pt1 | contig 24487 bp, 22 predicted proteins | sample T5LLNH4metaT_FD_89915 | JGI IMG/M metagenome (GOLD analysis project Ga0123401, IMG submission 89915) | Methane-oxidizing artificial microbial communities from Washington, USA to study methane cycling - T5-LLNH4 metaT (Metagenome... | ecosystem: Engineered > Modeled > Simulated communities...
GCTGGCTCAATTGCAAAACAACTTTGAGGAGAGAAGAATGCCAAAGAAAATAACAAGAAATTTGCTCCCGGGAAAACTGGCGAGCTTGGCGATTATGGGGGCAATGGCCGTACCGGCCGCTGTTTTAGCCGACGGAGCCCCATTACAGCTGCCGCAGTCGGTTAGCTCCGACCAGAAAACGAAATCATTGAAGGTTGAGCTGGAAGTTAAATCCGAGGCCTATACCCTGTCCGGCCCCTCGCCGACACCGAATGACTCAACCAAAAGCAACCCGGTAGTAACCGCACGAGGCATTAAGCTGACCGACAGCCAACCCAAAGCGTCTCAAGCCAACGGATTACTGGTTGGCCCCACGTTGCGCATCCGCCCCGGCGACAAATTCGACGCTAAACTGATCAACAGTCTCAGTTACAGCGAATCGGAGGGCGATGGCAGCCATAGCATGACCAACCCGCACGGCTTCGATGTGATCAACCTGCACACCCACGGCTTGCATGTATCCCCCAACAGTCCGAGCGACAATGTATTGCTCAGCATTTACCCGCAGGGCACCCCGGACTATATCCTTCAGGATTGCGGTAATGAAAGCGGCCAGGCAAATTGCGTCACCGGACAGTACCGCTATTCATATAACATTCCTTCCAATCACCCATCTGGTACTTATTGGTACCACGCCCACAAGCACGGCGCGGTATCCATGCATTTAGCCGACGGCTTTGCCGGGGCCTTGATCATCGAAGACCCTAAACACGGATTGGAAAGTTTACCGGCCGTACAGAAAGCTCAAGAGCAAATATTGATGCTTCAGGAAGCCCAATACAATGGAGACCACAAAGGCGATTCCACCGATCCCTATCAAATTACCTGCATGAGCGTTTATGGTAATAACACAGGTTGCGCTTTCGGCGGCCCGAGTTTGCCTACTCCAAAAGTCACCAACAACGCCATATCGGTCAACGGGCAATTCCAGCCTTCCATATCCATGCGAACCAATGAGGCTCAGCTTTGGCGGGTCATCAACGGTACTATCGGCAATGTAGTGCCCATGTGTTTGCTGCCCCTGAACGGTACAACCGCACCCTCCCCGACTTCCTATGTACTGGCGACCGATGGCGTACCTTTGCAACGCCCTACCGCAAGCACCACCGACTTGCCGGTCATCATGGGCCTCACGCCCGCGGCTACCCCTATTAATGGCGATGATATACTGAACAACGAATTGCTGTTTCTCGCCGCAGGACAGCGGTTGGACATGATGGTCCAGGCGCCCTCCAAAGCCGGTACTTATGGTTTGTACGACTCCGCCGTTGCAGGCACAGGCCTTCCAATCGGGCAATTATGCCAAGCGTCGGCATACGCCAATGCGACACCGATTCTTACCGTATCGGTAACCGATTCCGCGAGCGATATAGCCTATAACACGGCAATTCCCACTCAGGCGGAGCTTAACAAGCTGAATGCACCGAAAACTATCACAGTCGAACAAAGTCCGCAGTTACCGACTCAAGGTCTGGTATATGGTTTTACCACAAACACTTATGCGAACAAAGACGGCGGCGCTTCAGTGGTCAACGGCAGGGTATTCAATCCTCTCCGAAGCCAGCGCGACCTCGTCTTGAATCAAGTGGACAAGTGGGCCGTACAAAGCGCCGCCGATACCCACATGTTCCATATTCACATCAACTCATTTCAATTGGTATCGCGAGGCCAGTTGGATTATCCGTTCCCGGTCTGGCGCGATACCCTGCTGGTAAATTGTGCCGGCGTCGCCGAAAAAAATGGCGGTTGTTCATTCCCCGGCGGACTGACAGGAACCAATCCGTCTGGAAATTACGGCGAAGTAGTGCAGTTTGTGCAACAACCCTTGGACTACACCGGTTCTCTGGTAGAGCATTGCCATAATGTCAGCCACGAGGACAACGGCATGATGGAACTGGTGGAGATATTACCGCCTATTCAGGGCAAAAAAGGTAAGTCCGGTAATCCGCATAAAGTTCACAGCCATTAGCTTATAGGCCGTAGATGCGCGTTAATCGGGAACGTTTAGCGCGCATCTGTGGTTAAATATGATGAGTGATGAGCTAAGTGCTCACGTCAATCTTGTCTTTTTTACATCTACGATTACTTCGGGCAAGGCCATTCTTTCATGAGTGCAGCTTTAACAAGTGAATCAGCACTTGAACTCCATAATTCTGGATGCTCATTCAGGTATTTAGACACAACATTTGCAGCTTGATCTGAAGTGATATTTTGTGGACAAAATAAACCCGACCCAATAGTTGCGTCAACAACACCCATTACATAATAAACATAAGCCCCGGCATCATAGAGCTCAGCATTGTCTATATCACCGCTTTTATAGGCGGTTGACTTGTCGTGAAGCTTCTGGCCATTTATAAAAGCATTGAAACCAGCGTTAGCTGAGATTGGCATCAGCATTGTAGCGATTAGGATTAACTTTGACGCTTTCATTTTTACACTCCATGGATTTTTTGTTACATCAGAGCAGTTTACATCGATATATGCTGAATTACACGTGCAACTGATAATGACAGGAGTCTGCCACTTTGAGACATTCAAAAAATTTATCGTATGGCGGTAATAAATCCAAAAGCAGTCTTTCAACGCTCTTTGACACCCATTGCCACTACTCACTAATGCGACGTTAAATGACTGCATACTTCTCGGTCATTCCGTCCACTTATCTTAACGAAGAGCGGTGATGTATGGTTTTTCGGATTTTTAATCACCCACTTAATGCGAATTTTTAGGCCTTAAATTAATTCCATACTCCGTTAACTGCCACCGAGTTAGATCGTGCCAAGCTGGCCGATCAAGATAGGTATCTGACTTCTGAGTCAATCTTCTATCGCCTACTGCGAGATGAAAGCTAACTTGCCCACCGTCGAAGCGAAAGTCCTGCTCAAACGCGCACTAAACCGCGTGCGATCAGTGCCACAGCGTCTAACCAGGACATTATCCTCAGTGCGGGGGAGGCGGAAGGCGATGCATCGGAGGAGCATCAGGACTGGCAAGTTGAGCATTTGCTTGTGCGGCTTCGCTATCGTCTGCCTGGGCGTATAAGGCCTGAACCATTGCTTTGACCTGCTCCTCCGGCGCTCCGGACTGCCTCATGCTCTGTTCGAGTTCAGCGGCTAGTTCAGTGGTGGAACGCTCTGCCATTGGCGTTTGGTCTTGCTGTTGGGGCTGCGCGTCGTTTTGTTTTTTCGCTGCGTATTCATTTTCTAGCCTGGTAATTTGGTCTTCGGGCAAATGGTTCGCGCGCATGGAGGCGATCATCTCTGCATGCGCCTCGTCTTGCATGGCTACATCCTCGGGCGAGGGTTGTGCCAGCGCACCAAGGTCGGCACTTCGGCTTTGCAGATGCGGAGGGGTAGGTAGAGCCGCTGGCTCGGCATTTTGTCCAGCAGGTGCAAACGGCATTGATGCCAAGCCGCCATCTCCTCGGACTTTCGCAGGGTGTGCCTCGGCTGGTCTTGCCGTTGGTTTTGAATGCTGCTGAACTGCGGAAAAACCGATGGTGAAGACCAAGCCTACGCCAGCTATATAATAAAATAATTTGTTCATTTCAAACGTGCCTCTTGGGAAATGAGAGAATTGACGTCTGTTGGCAGGTAGCAAGAAATAGGTAGCCTGCGTCTGGTTTAAGTCCACTACGACTATCGGCGACACATAAGCTTTTTAGATTGCCTTGAATTATAGGGACAAACCGCCCGTTACAGGGCTAATGTTTAATTACATGAACATTCGATACGCTATTATTCATTTAAATTAGTATGTTATCTATTAAAAAATAGCATTTATTTACGCAACTAAACACTAGTGCCGGTGAACGGCAAACAAACAATCCAGATTGCTGGGTTAATAGTTATACAAAGTTTGTAAGGTTCCGATGTTTCGGTATGTTCCTGTGGTCGGGCAGCTAGCGGCATCGCCAAACATTAATAATGCTTCATGATTTTGTAACGCCCTGCTCGCTTGATTAATCGCCGACTGGTCAGTCGTGTAGGAATAGTAGAGAAAGGTCGGCAACGAGAGTCCAAGTGCATGTTCTGGTATGGCATATACATATGCGTAGGGGGCGCCTACCGCATTTGTAGATGTGACCACCTGAGTTACGTTTACCCAACCTGTAGAGCAGGTCGCGTTGGCGGCGTTGGCGGAAAACAAGGCGCCCCCGGCAAGTACCAACGCACAAATATTACGAGTTGCAGTTTTCATGGTTATTATCTCCGGAAAAGTGAATTGAAAAATCACCTACTTTTAATAAAACAATCAAAGCAAGTTTGCTTACTTGTATGTGAAATCTTAAGGATTTCGCATTCGATTCTGCGTACTCAGTTTACGATCATGAAGATGAGGATAACCCTGCTGGAAACATTAAGATTGGATTAGGATTGAATTAGGAGTGGGAGGGTTGAGGCGGTTGTGACTATCTGAAATCGGCCATAACCTGCCGATTAATCGTTCCAGCTTGATGGCAGGTGAAAGCCCGCAAGTAGTCGCTCAACGTTTTTCAAGCGCAATGATTGGTTAGCAAGAATTTCCCAGTTCGCTTATTATTTAGCTGTGCATGTAAATGACGCCACAAATTATGTGGCTGGGTGGGTTTAGTTCCTCTTCTGGCATTTCGCCATCGATAGATACTCCTGGTATATGAGTGTCTGAATACAGATTAGAGCAAGTCATTGTTTTTAATTCCACATCAAAAGTGTAGCTTATGTCCGTAGGTTTAAGTGCTAAAAGCTTTTGTTTGATTAATTCTAGAAAAGCACTCCCTTGACCTTCTGTTAGACTGTTTTGGTCTTTTACAAAAAATGTAGATGCTGCACAGATGGGGCCTGTATTTTGAGCTATACACGCGGAAACTATCTGTTTATTTCTGTAAATGTCTTTAGATATCTCATCGAAACTTCCTTTGTAGATATCTCCATTTTGTTTGAATTGTAAAAATCCTTTAGCTTCAACTACAATACGGGGTTTCTGGATCATGCCGCATCCCTCAACAACTTCTACATCAACGCGTCCATTTCTTGAAATTAATGAGCGTTTTTTTGAAAACTGTAGAATTTGGCGCTCAATAATTCTTGTCTGAACTTCTGCGTTAATAATCGGTTTATTGATCCCAAGTTTGGTTTTCTCTCTAGCTAATTGAGAACATATATTTGCTGTAGTTAAATATTCTGGATGAATCGGCGATCCAATTTCGTCGGTCATTAAACATACTGATGTTTCAGTATTTTCAAGAGCCTCAATAAGAGATCTAATGATATGATTAATCTGCATAATATGATAGGTAATGTGTATTTCTGCTAACCGGTTGCGAGTAGTGGTATTTTGGCGGTAAAGTTTGCGAAGCAGTCCGGCTCAGTAGATTGTTATGTGTTCACTAATCTGCCATTACTTTTTTTGTTTGCCTTTCAAGTTTTTCTTTACACCTTTCTCTGTTTGTTTTTTCTTTCTTTTATTTTTGTTTTGAACAGGAATGTGTGGATCCTTATCAAACATTTGGTTTATATTGAATGGCTTTCCAAATTGCTGAATTGAAGCCCGAACCATGGTAATCCCCAGTTCCTTCTCACTCTTAGGCTGTGGACAAGTTAATTGTGGAATAGATTTATCGTAAACAACAACTGCTTTTTTAGTATATTTGCATACGAAAATGACCTTATCGAATGGGAAAGATTTTTCGGTAAATAGGAACGCTGCCCATGGTTTATGATAATCATCAAAGTGTTCATCATTTATTTGTAGATAAGAGCTAAAAGCCAACAAAATCATTTCGCCATATTCGCCAGACTCCATATATTGCGAGTAGTTATCAGCCTTTTTAATAGCGCCATCAAAAATATAGGTCCTAGGAAAAGAAATTGAAATCTTTTTAATAGGTTGATCGCTGCATTTCTCTCCATGAATCAAATAATCTAACTGCTTTCGCACTATATCCTTTGTAACTTTCTCATCATTTAAATATTGTTGTACGTCTTTCTTATCTATTGAGGTGATCTCAATGCCAATTTTTTTCCTATCCGTAGAATTCAAAATAATTGCAGCATCAGGACGGTCCAATTGATCGGGAATTACTTCAAAAGAACCGTACAACTCCTCTAGAGCTGATTTGGCAAAGTCTAGAATCTCTCGCTCTCTCGCAATTTTGTCCATGTTTAAAGTGCCTTTCAACTAGTGGCTATGACTGGTAACGATCAAATCGCCGCCATTGAATCATACAAAGCGACAGACCGCAACGGGTCGAAAGCCGCTGTTCAAATATAACATTGTTTGTTACCAAGTAAATGCTGCAAAGCGGCTTCGAGCTGACAATCCGCCCCGTAAACAAAGCGTCTTAAATTTTCTTCCGCTCAGATTTTCCAAGCATTTTTTGTGCGATTATTTTTAATGTTGCGCAATGATTAGTGGGTTGCTGTCGCGACTCGTTTAGAGCACATTGTGAATCTCCCCTACCAATCACCATGCCTGCCATGATCTTCAATGAGTTTACCTATCCCTGTCGACTCACTGGTTATTTCAAAAAAGAATACTTCAGGCTTCCCCGCTTTCGATTCAAATCCTTCAACCTCAACTTCAAATTCGGTAGCTTCCTGTATTAAATTATCATCTTCATCATACTTGGCGTTAATCCCATAACAATCACCGTAAACGCCCATAATAAGATTGTCATAAACCGCCAAATAACGATCATCATCTGACGGATATTCCTTATCAGGCGTCCATGCAGCGAATGGCGTTTGGTGCAGCTTCGCGAAATTTTTAGCTATTTGTATTTTTTGACTGTCGCTGATCATGTTTATCTACGGTTGGTTATTGTGGATTGACTGGCATCATTTACTTGCCTCGAAGCCGAAAATACCGGGCTACGAGACGACTACACGGCTAAACGAAAAAAGGGATTGCGACGAATCACAATCCCTTTTTTACACCCTTAAGCCGCCCTTGTGTCAAGAGCGTCAAACAAGCACGGGTTATTCTACTTCGACTTCTTTCATACTCAATCTGACTCTGCCTTGACGGTCTATTTCAAGTACTTTGACTTTGACCACATCGCCTTCATTCAATCTGTCGCTGACTTTATCAACGCGCTCGTCTGAAATTTGCGAGATATGAACCAAGCCGTCTTTACCGGGAAGTATCGTAACAAATGCACCGAAGTCCATTAATCGGACTACTTTGCCTTCGTAAACTTTACCGACTTCAACTTCTGCGGTAATTTCCTCGATCATACGGCGCGCTTCTTCACCGGCCGCTTTATCAACTGATGCCACTTTAACGACACCGTCATCGGTCAAATCAACGCTGGCGCCGGTTTGCTCGGTAATGCTGCGGATGGTTGCGCCGCCTTTACCGATAACTTCGCGAATTTTGCTAGGATCGATTTTAAAGGTGATGATACGCGGTGCGAAGTCGGACATTTCTTCACGGGTGGTGGACAACGCTTTATTCATTTCGCCCAGGATGTGCAAACGACCGTGTTTTGCTTGATCCAGAGCCGACTTCATGATTTCTGCGGTAATGCCATCAATTTTGATGTCCATTTGCAGCGCGGTAATGCCGTCCACTGAACCGGCAACCTTAAAGTCCATATCGCCCAGATGATCTTCATCACCCATGATGTCTGACAATACGGCAAAGCTGTCGCCTTCTTTAATCAGGCCCATCGCGATACCGGCAACCGGTGATTTAATGGGCACACCGGCATCCATTAACGCCAAGCTGCTTCCGCAGACCGAAGCCATTGAGCTTGATCCGTTGGATTCTGTTACTTCCGAGACCACGCGAATGGTGTACGGGAACTCTTCCATGTTGGGTAACACGGCGGCAACGCCACGTTTCGCCAAGCGGCCATGACCGATCTCACGACGTTTTGGTGAACCGACAAAACCGGTTTCGCCAACGCTGTACGGAGGGAAGTTGTAATGCAGCATGAACGGCTCTTTGTACTCACCGGCCAATGCGTCGATGATTTGCGCATCGCGTTGTGTTCCCAGTGTTGCAACAACCAAGGCTTGGGTTTCGCCACGGGTAAATAATGCGGAACCATGAGTTCTAGGCAATACGCCGGTTCTGACAGTAATCGGTCTGATTTTGTCTAATGCCCGTCCGTCAATACGCTTGCCTTCGTTAAGGATAGCGTTACGAACGATGCTGTATTCCAGATGTTCGATAATGCCGCGTATGTCGCTTTCTGCATATTCGCCATTGGCCACCAGTTTTTCAACCACGGCGTTTCTAATTTCTTTCAGTTGTTCTTGTCTGACCAGTTTTTCCGCGACTTGATAAGCGGCTTTAATGCCTGCTTCAACTTCCGCAGTGACCAGTTTTTTAAGTTCGGCATTAACTTCGGGGGCTACCCACTCAACAACGCCTGCACCGGCAGCGGCTGCAAATTCGTTAATGGCGTTAATGGCAACCTGCATTTGCTGGTGACCGAATAACACTGCGCCCAACATCACTTCTTCCGACAGGTTGTCAGCTTCAGACTCAACCATTAATACGGCATGTGCCGTTCCGGCAACCACCAATTCCAGCTGTGATTCCTTTAATGCAGCAGGAGTAGGGTTCAATATATATTCGCCGTCTTTATATCCAACAGTAGCAGCGCCTACCGGGCCGTTAAAAGGTAAACCTGAAACTGCCAAGGCAGCGGAGGCACCCAGTAAAGCAGGAATTTCGGGATCAACTTCAGGATTGAGCGATACGACTGTTGCAATGATCTGAACTTCGTTGGTATAGCCCTCAGGGAAAAGAGGACGAATAGGACGGTCAATCAGACGAGATGTTAAAGTCTCTTTTTCACTGGGACGACCTTCTCTCTTAAAAAAGCCGCCTGGTATTTTACCGGCTGCGTAAGCTTTTTCTTGATAGTTCACAGTCAACGGAAAAAAGTCGCCGCCGCTTGCCTGTTTTTTACCGACGACGGTGACCAACAGTGTCGTACCATCTACATCGATCATGACAGCGCCGTCTGCTTGACGTGCTATTTCACCAGTTTCTAATTTAACGAGTCGATCGCCGTACTGAAATTCTTTCCTGATAGGATTCACTATAAGGTTCCTTTGTGTAGAGGTTGTTTAAAAATTGGTTCAATCCATGAAATGTTAAAACAGAAACGGCACAAAAGGGTTGTGCCGTTTCTTTGTTCTATTACTTACGTAATCCGAGACGTTCAATCAAAGTGCGGTAACGGTTTACGTCTTTGTTTTTCAGATAATCCAGCAACTTACGACGCTGGTTAACCATGCGCAACAATCCACGACGCGAATGGTTGTCTTTTTTATGTTCTGCAAAGTGCGGTGTTAAATGCGTGATATGCGCTGTCAATAAAGCGACTTGTACTTCAGGCGAACCTGTGTCGGTTTCTGATTGGCGATAGGCCTCAACGACCGCTTTTTTTTGTTCTGCTGTAAATGGCATTTGTAATCCCTATGTAGATTAAAAATTAAAAATAAAGCCGCCGACATGGCGACTCCTTAAGTACACTGTTTCCGCGATAGGGTGTAGAAACAGGTGTATTCTTTCGGCTTGAGCATCTAGCTCAAACTGATTCGTTGCTCATATTAAACAACTTCTTAGGCGCTAGTTTACCATCCATTAGCATTTCTCCCAAGCCCAAAAAGACCGCATCATTGTACATGCGTACCGTGCCTTGTCTCCTTTCCGGGCTTGCGCTCGCTCCGTTTACACTGAGCTGGTCAAAGGGCAGAAAATCGAGCGACTGGCCGTACTTTATGCAAATTGTCTGTTCATCCGACAACTGCACAGCGGGCAGAGCTTCCAGGGGCTTATCGACATTAATCAGGCATTGAAACAAGCTTTGCTGATCCATTTCCGTTAATTGCTCGATGGTTCTGGCGTTTTCAATGTTGAATTGACCCGCTTCCAGTCGGCGTAATTCCTTTACCGTTCCGCCGCAGCCCAAAGTGTGCCCGATGTCTTCCGCCAGCGAGCGAATATAAGTGCCTTTTGAGCAAAATACGTCCAGCGTCAACTGATCCGGTTGCTCAGCGAGGGCTTGGGAATCGGTCAGCAACTTCAATTCAAATAGGGTGATACGCCTGGCTTTGCGCTCAACCGTTTTGCCTTCCCGCGCCAATTCATACAGCTTTTTACCGTTATGCTTTAAAGCCGAATACATGGGGGGAACTTGATCGATTTCGCCGGTAAATTTCTCCAGACAGGCCTGTATGTCGTCGATGGATAGCTCCGGCACCGGCTTGGTCTCTATAACCGTACCTTCCCGATCGCCGGTATCGGTCATGACCCCGAGTTGAATAACAACTTGATAACGCTTATTGTCATCGAGCATCAACGCCGACACTTTGGTCGCTTCGCCAAAACAAAGCGGCAACAAACCGGTAGCCAGCGGATCAAGACTGCCGGTGTGCCCCGCTTTATTGGCGTTAAACAAGCGCCTGACTTCCTGCAAGGCTTTGTTTGAAGAAACGCCCAGGCGCTTATCTAACAGCAATATGCCGTGAATATTGCACCCGGACTTGCGTTTACTCATCTGAACTAACCTTCGTCGCGCTTATCCAAACCACTCAACAGTTCCGATACCCGCATGCCGGTATCAAACGAGTCATCGTAATAAAAACGCAAATCCGAGATGTGCCGCAAACGCATCCTTTTGGCTAATTGATGCCGAATAACCGGCGACATTTCGTTAAGCAATTTAACATTGGCTTTTTTGCCTTGCTCATCAACATTCAATACCGTGACGTACACTTTTGCAACGGCGAGGTCTTTAGTAACTACAACTTCATTGATAGTAATAAATCCCAGTCTGGAGTCATCAATATCACGCTGCAAAACCAAAGAAAGCTCTTTTTGCATCTGCGATGAAACGCGGGCATTACGACCGAATTCTCTTGCCATAAAGTTTACAGTTCCCGTTTTACTTCAATGCGTTCAAACACTTCGATCTGATCGCCGGGTTGTACATCGTTGTAATTTTTCACGCCGATACCGCATTCCATGCCCATTTTGACCTCGGCCGCATCATCTTTAAAGCGACGCAAAGATTCCAACTGCCCTTCATAAATCACCACGTTATTACGCAGAACCCGTATAGGCAGATTTCTCTTCACATAACCGTCAACGACCATACAACCGGCAACTGCACCGAATTTCGGCGATTTAAATACATCGCGCACTTCGGCAAGACCGACAATCTGCTCTCTAATTTCAGGCGCCAACATGCCGCTGATAGCTTTTTTAACCTCATCAATCGCTTCATAAATGATGCTGTAGTAATGCAGGTCGATGCCCTTTTCTTCAATCAGTCTTCGCGCAGCCGCGTCAGCCCGGACATTAAAGCCCATCAGAATCGCACCGGAAGCCAATGCCAAATTCGCATCGCCTTCATTAATGCCGCCGACACCGCCAAAAACGACTTTAACTTCGACTTCGTCGTTCGACAGCCCGATCAAGGAGCTGCGCAATGCTTCCAAACTACCCTGAACATCGGTTTTAAGCACCAAGTTGACGCAGGCGATTTCACCGGTCGTCATTCTGGAGAATACTTCGTCCAGCTTGGAGGCTTGTTGCACGGCATGTCGGGACAGTTTCTTGCGGTCTTCACGATGCTTGGCCAAATCTTTGGCAATACGTTCGTTTTGTACTACCAGAAATTCATCACCGGCATTCGGTGTGCCCGAAAGCCCTAGGATCTCAACCGGCGCACAAGGCCCGGCTTCTTTGATGGCTACGCCGTTTTCGTTAAACATGGCTCGAACACGACCATATTCATGGCCGCACAATACCATTTGACCGCTTTCCAGAGTGCCTTTTTGAATCAGCACCGTTGCCACAACACCACGACCTTTATCGAGTCTTGACTCAATAACGATGCCGGATGCCGCGCCTTCGACAGGGGCTTTCAATTCAAGAATTTCAGTTTGAACAATCAAAGCTTCGATTAATTCATCGATACCTTCACCGGTTTTTGCAGAGATCTTGAGGAACTGCACATCGCCGCCCCACTCTTCCGCAAGCACGTTGATGGTAGACAACTCTTGCATCACTTTGTCGGGATTGGCGTCGGGCTTGTCAATCTTATTCATCGCCACAATTATCGGCACATTGGCCGCTCGGGCATGCTCAACCGCTTCCCGGGTTTGCGGCATAACGCCGTCATCCGCCGCAACAACGACAATGACCACGTCGGTAACGTCCGCGCCTCTGGCACGCATGGCGGTAAACGCCGCGTGACCCGGTGTATCTAAAAAGGTTACCGACCCGTGATCGGTTTTTACCTGATAGGCACCGATATGCTGGGTAATACCGCCCGCTTCACCGGCGGCAACACGGGTTTTACGAATGTAATCCAGCAGCGAGGTTTTACCGTGATCGACGTGCCCCATGATGGTAACAATCGGCGCTCGCGGCAATTCGACGCGATTATCTTCTTCTTGCGCCTCAGCCAGCATTTCCTGCTCAAGATCGTCATCACTCTGCATAATCGCTTTGTGACCCATTTCTTCAACCAAAATTGCCGCTGTTTCCTGATCTATGCTTTGATTAATAGTCGCCATAATGCCGAGCTTCATCAGATGCTTGATCACCATGGCAGCCTTAACGCTCATCTTTTGCGCAAGATCGGACACAATAATCATTTCCGGTATGGTGACCTCTTTTACAATAGGTTCAACCGGCATTTCAAATTGATGTTTGCCTTCAGCCTTTACACTGACGCGTTCAGTCTTCTTGCCTTTTTTCTTGGCTTTTTTGGTGTCTCTACCGCCCGCTCCGGCACGAGCTCCTTCTTCCTGTTTTTTTCTATGCAAAATTTCTTGTTTGGCCGATGCTTGCTGCCTTACTTTGTCAGCATTTCTTTTGATGGACTCTTCCAGCCGAAGATCTTTTTCCTGCTGTTTTTTTCTGGCTTCTGTCGCTTCTTTGGCTTTAACCGACTTTTCATGGTCTATTTTACTTTCTTCCGGAACCGGCACGACTTCAACCTCTTCTTCGACTGCCGAAGATAGCACTTCAGGCACGATAGCCACTTCAGCCGCAACGGGTTCGACGGCGGCCTTAACTTCCGGTTCAATTACACCTTCTTCTGCCTTTTGTTCCAAGACGACTTCTTTTGCCTTGACCGGTTCTTCAACGGGAGGAAGGCTCTCGGCTTGCTTTGCAATCTGCTCTTCGAGAGCATGCTTGGCCAACTCCGAATTTTTTTGTTCGTCAGAATCCACTACTTCACTGCGTTTTATATAGGTTTTCTGTTTGCGAACTTCAACGCTGATGGTTTTGGTAGTACTGCCTGGTACGCTTGCCTGCTTAAGCTCGCTCACAGTTCTGCGCTTTAAAGTCACCCGTTTCAGTGAACCTTCGGCCGCGCCTTCATCCTTGCCGTGGCGTTTGCGCAAATGCGCAAGCAGCTGCATTTTTTCGTCTTCATTAATAACATCATCAGGGGCACTCGCAGACAAGCCTGCTTCTTTCAACTGCTCTAATAATCGTTCCAGAGGAATTTTTACCACCTCTGCTAATTGCCGTACCGTTTTATTACTCATTTCATACCCCTTACCTACTCGCCTGTTCCTCAGCAAACCAAGGCTCACGCGCCTTCATAATCAATTTTGCCGCCCGATCTTCGTTTATTCCCGGAAAATTCAACAAATCATCTACCGATTGTTCTGCCAAATCATCCATCGTAATAATGCCTTGGCTTGCCATATCATAAGCCAAATCCCTGTCCATGCCTTCCATTTCCAGCAAATCCTGTGCAGGTTCGGCCGTTTCTATTTTTTCTTCAGCGGCAATAGCGCTGATCAGCAAGGCGTCTTTAGCACGGCTTCTAAGTGCATTAACCAGCTCTTCATCAAAGCCTTCGATTTCCAGCATTTCACTGACCGGAACATAGGCGATTTCTTCAACCGTATTAAAGCCCTCTTCAACTAGAATCAAGGCGATGTCTTCATCGATATCCAGTTGATCGATAAACATTTGCTTTATCTTGTCAGCCTCGGCTTCACTGTTTTGTTCGGCTTTGGAAGCATCGATAACATTCAACTCCCAACCCGTTAATTGCGTTGCAAGACGTACATTTTGTCCGCCACGACCTATAGCCTGGGACAAATTGTCCGAACTTACCGCCAAATCCATACTGTGCTTGTCTTCATCGACAACGATGGACTGGATTTCAGCCGGTGACATCGCATTAATCACGAACTGGGCGTCACTTGGATTCCAAAGGATAATATCAACGCGCTCTCCAGCCAGTTCATTTGAAACCGACTGCACTCTTGATCCTCTCATGCCAACGCAAGCGCCGACCGGGTCCAATCTGGGATCATTGCCCTTGACGGCAATCTTGGCTCTGGAACCGGGATCACGCGCCGCCCCCATCACTTCGATCAAGCCTTCGCCCACTTCAGGCACCTCAAGACGAAACAATGCAATCAACAATTCCGGTGCGGTTCGACTGACAAACAATTGAGGACCGCGAGGCTCTGAACGTACATCCTTCAAATAACCCCTGATTCTATCGCCAATGCGAATGGCTTCACGGGGAATCATGTCTTCTTTGGCGATATAAGCTTCGACATGCCCACCCAAGTCCAGATAAACACTGCCCTTTTCAATGCGTTTTACGATACCGGTAATCAGCTCGCCCACACGACTCTGGTAGGCGTCAACAATTTTCTTACGCTCAGCTTCCCTGACTTTATGAATAATAACCTGCTTGGCAGTCTGCGCAGCGATACGGCCGAAATCGACAGATTCAATTTCCTCTTCCACCAAATCACCGATCTGGACATCCGGATTATCAAACCTTGCAACTTCCAGCAGCACTTGCGTTTCCGGAAATTCTACATCACCGTCAATTTGATTGTTGGCATCAACCACTTCCCAAACTCTATAAGTAACATAGTCGCCGGTTTTTCTGTTAATGCTGACACGGGCTTTGATTTGATTCGCGTGACGCTTGATTGTAGCCGCTTCTAATGCTGATTCTATGGCCTGGAAAACAATCTCTTTTTCAATATCTTTTTCATTAGAAAAAACATCCACCACCAACAAAATTTCTTTATTTGCCACTGCGCCCCCCTTTTTCAATTAAATACTCAGGAACCAAACGCGCTTTGCTCATCGCGATAAATGGAACCTCAAAAACCTGTTCGCCATCCTTTAGCGTAATAATATCGTCTTCAACTTTTTCAATCAGGCCTGTAATTTTTCTACGGCCATCTATGGCTTTAAATAAATGAACCAACACCGTACTGCCAAGATACCGTTCGAACTGGCTCACTTTAAAAAAAGGCCTGTCTTCGCCCGGCGAAGAAATCTCCAAATGATAGTTGCCTAATATGGGATCTTCTACATCCATAACACCACTGATTTGATGACTGACTTTAGTGCAGTCTTCAACCAAAATCCCGTTATCACTATCAATATAGATTCTTAACAGACCATGTTTAGGATGAGGATTATATTCAATGCCTACGCATTCATAACCTAAACCTTCAACAATTGGCTCAATTAGATTAACCAAGTGCTCAGGAGCCTGTTTCATCTTTTCCTCACTTACTTTCGCACAAAAAAAAAGAGCCGAAGGCTCTTCCATTAACAATCAACTGTGAGCTTCCAAATCACCAAAGCCCAGAAAACAAAAAACCCCAAAATGGGGTTCTCGGCTACCGCTCCCTGCGGCGCTCTAACTCCTGCATCCATGCAGTTTTATATGGTAGCGGGGGCAGGATTTGAACCTACGACCTTCGGGTTATGAGCCCGACGAGCTACCAAGCTGCTCCACCCCGCGATTGATTTGTGTATTATAGGGCATTTTCAGCATTTAGCAACCTATTTATATCTTTAGTCTGAATAACTGACTTATTGAGTCCCAAGCACTGCATTTTATCAAGCGCATAAACCTCCAAGGCAGCAATAATTTTCGTATTTTTATTTTCGTCGCGACTCAGCTCTGTCAATCGACTGAAATAATCATCGAGCACAATACCGCCACCCGCCTGGCGACCTGTTAACCGGTTAACACAAAACTCATTCCACCTTCCCAGCTCATCAGTATTCAGCGTTTCAGGATAATTTCTGGCGCGGTATCTGAACAACATTTCCGACAATCGGCTATCAGTAAATTTAAATACAGACTTTGTTAATTGTTCGGGCTGCATCGACCTGATTTTGATCATTTGCTTTTTATCGTTTTCAGAAAAAAAACCGCCGCTGTATATTTCCAGATCAGGATCAGAGTCCTGTGCAACATAAGTTTGACCGCTAAAAACCGCTGCCAATTTTTCAGACAAGCCGACGGCGGCTTTAATCTTGTCGATATTGGCATGACATAGCGCCAGATCGATTTCCAGCCGTTGCGCATCTTCCGGCCTGATAACTGACACGGGAGCTAAAACAGGACATTTATTAATATGTACGGTTTTTAGCGGGATTCTTGCCACACCTTCCGGCAAGTCCGCAGTTGCCGTAAAGATTCTTTGCTGGATTTCTTCCGCTGTCAGGCCAAGCATCGGCTCAGGATCAACGGATAGATCGTAGACAATGATGCCGTTGGCATTGGTCGGATGCTTGCAAATCGGCAACACGACAGCTAAGCAATTTTTAACAGCGGGATATTTACCTGAAACATGAACCACGGGCTTAAAACTGCCTAACTGAAGCAAATTAAGCGCTTCGCCCTTAACCCGGTGCCGCAACAGAAATTGATAAAGCTTGGGCTGAGCCTGTTTGACCAGCTTGGTGATTGCCAAGGTAGCATAAACATCCGAAAGCGCATCATGCGCCGCTTCATGGGCTATGTTATTGACACGGGTGAGCTGATCCAGCCTGAAACTGGGACCGCCTTCCTCATTGACAGGCCAGACGATACCGTCAGGACGCAAGGCTCTGGCCGCCCTGACTACGTCGATCAAATCCCAACGGGAATTGCCGTTTTGCCATTCCCTTGCATAAGGGTCATAAAAATTACGGTAAAGGCAATTACGGGTGACCTCATCATCAAAACGAAGACTGTTATAGCCGAGGGCGCAGGTATTGGGCTGAGCTAATTGCTCATGAATCAAACGAATAAACTCGGCTTCGCAAACGCCTTTTTGTTCGGCAAGTTGCGGCGTAATTCCGGTAATTAAACAAGCTTCGGGATGAGGAAGACAGTCTACCGCCGGCTTGCAGTAAACAACCAAAGGATCGTCTACGATATTAAAATCAAAATCAGTACGAATCCCAGCAAATTGAACGGGCTTATCTCTTTGAGGATCCGTACCGAATGTTTCGTAATCATGCCAATAAAAGGTTTGTGTTCCACTCATTATTTTTGACGACCATAGCTACTGAAAATGCCGCAAGAGTCGCTACGACAACGGGTTAGGCTCACAAAGAAACCTTAATGAATTGAAGCCAGAGCCCTTAAGACATCCGTGCGACTAACAATTCCAACCAAATCATTATCCAGAAAAACCGGAAAACTTCTGACTGAAGTTTGCTGGAACTTCTCCGCCAAATCTACAATACTGGATTCGGCATCCACGCTAATGGTTTCTTTAGTCATATAATCGCCAACTTTTCCACCCATACTTTGGTTATAGGCTGCTTCCAAAACAATATTCATAACATCCTTTTCAGAAAACATACCCAGCAATCGACCTATTTGATCAACAACCGGGGCACTGGTGATTTTATGATCCAGCAATTTCTTTACGGCATCAATCACATCGGTATCCTTGGCAAGCGTAACCAATCTTTTCGACATATAATCTGCAACAGTAATTTTCGCCAACATGATGAACTCCTGATTGTTGTTTATATTGTAAAAAGTTATAAATCGATTAACTTTTAGCGTCACCCAATGATCGAAGCCATCAATGTTAAGTACATTAAAGTTAATCTACTATCCTTGATTCAAATGAGCTTCGGCTTCCATTTTCTTTCTTTTATCACATTTTTCCACGCAAACACAATCCGCGTTGTTCGCAGCGCCGCCACACGATCCTTTGATGGCGCGCCTGCCAAAAATAACACCTATCGCCATAATGGCAATAACAAACACCATAAAAACAAAAGTCACTAAAAAGTAAGTCATGATATCGCCTCGTAAAGTTTGTAAAGGCCCATAATAAAAAACGAGGAGTGGGACCAGCCGCACTCCTCGTGTAGGTTGGGTAGCCTTTAGCGCAACCCAACAATCGAAGCCATAAATATTGGGTTACCTAAAGACTAGCTTTAGGCGCCCCAAGCTACGATTATTATCCGCCAAAATCATCCAGCAAGATATTTTCCGGTTCTACGCCATTATCCAACAGCATCTTGATCACCGCTGAGTTCATCATCGGCGGTCCGCACATGTAAAACTCGCAATCTTCCGGAGCCGGATGGTTCTTAAGGTATTCTTCAAAAAGAACATTATGAATAAAGCCGGTATAGCCTGTCCAGTTATCTTCCGGCAACGGATCGGACAGCGCAACATGCCATTCAAAATTATCGTTTTCCTTGGCCAGCATATCGAAATCTTCTACATAGAACATTTCGCGCTTGCTACGAGCACCATACCAGAAAGTCATTTTACGCTTGGATTTCAGCCTGCGTAATTGATCGAAGATATGCGAACGCATCGGCGCCATACCTGCACCGCCACCGACAAAGACCATTTCCGCATTGGTCTCTTTAGCGTAGAACTCGCCATAAGGTCCTGAAATAATACATTTATCACCGGGCTTCAAGTTAAAGATATACGAAGACATGATGCCGGGCGGTACACTATCGGGCGCACCGGGAGGCGGTGTCGCGATACGAACGTTCAGCATGATTTCTTTTTCTTCAGGATAACTTGCCATCGAATAAGCGCGCAACGCAGGCTCTTTTACATCAGAAACATAGCGCCATAAATTGAACTTATCCCAATCATCGCGGAATCTTTCTTCGATATTGAAATCACTGTATCTGGCAACATATGAAGGACATTCAATCTGAATGTATCCACCTGCCCGATAATTAATTTCCTCACCTGCCGGTAACTCCAGTACCAGTTCCTTAATGAAAGTGGCAACATTATGGTTTGATTTAACCGTACATTCCCATTTCTTAACACCAAACACGTCGTCTTCGACTTCAATGTTCATGTCATGTTTAATGGATACCTGGCAAGAAAGACGCTCGCCGTGAGCCGCTTCCCGTTTACTGATATGGCTTAATTCAGTAGGTAAAATTTCTCCACCACCTGAATGTACTTTTACCTTGCATTGTCCGCAAGTACCGCCACCACCACAAGCCGATGAAACAAACAAACCGTTATCAGCCAAAGCAGTTAATAATTTTGAACCTACCGGCACATGAATTTTCTTTTCATTATTGATGAGAATTTCTACATCCCCTTCAGCGACCAGTTTGCTTTTAGCGCCGATAATAACGAATACCAGTGCAATCACAAAAGCCGTGAAAATAATAATCCCTAATAGAATTTCCAGCATTACGCTACCTTCTTAAAGTTGGATTCCAGAGAAAGCCATGAAGCCAAGCGACATCAGACCCGCAGTAATAAAAGTAATGCCCAGACCTTGCAAACCGGCGGGAATATCACTGTATTTAAGCTTTTCGCGTACGCCCGCCATAACGGTTATAGCCAGCGCCCAACCCAGACCACTGCCCACACCGTAAGTGACGCTTTCGCCGAAATTATAGTCTCGCTCAATCATAAACAAACTGCCACCGAGAATCGCACAGTTTACGGTGATTAAAGGAAGAAATACGCCTAAAGCGTGATACAACGCAGGAAAGAATTTATCCAAAATCATTTCAAGAATTTGTACCAATGCTGCAATCATACCGATACAGCTTAATAACGCTAAAAAGCTTAAATCAACGCCTGTTATCCCTATCCAGGATAAAGCGTCTTCCTTTAATAACGCATGATAAACAATATTATTGGCAGGTACAGTGATAGCTTGCACCACCATGACCGCAACGCCCAACCCCATCGCTGTAGAGATTTTCTTGGAAACCGCAATAAAGGTACACATGCCCAAAAAGAAGGACAGTGCGAGATTTTCAATAAAGACAGCCTTAACAAATAAACTAATATAAGCTTCCATTAGTGATGCCCTCCTTCACCATGAGAAATCGACATGATCTTGAATTCCACCTTTTCAGCTTGCTCCGGCTTCCATTGACGGACAGACCAGATAATCAAACCGATAATAAAGAAGGCACTGGGTGGCAGTAACATCAAGCCATTAGGATCATACCAGCCGCCATCCTTGGTTAGCTTGAAGACTTCGATGCCCAATAATTTACCGGAACCCAAAGTCTCTCTAAAAAATGCCACGATAATCAATATCAAGCTATAGCCCAAACCATTACCGATACCGTCCATGAAACTTTCCAAAGGCGGATTTTTCATCGCATAACCTTCAGCACGCCCCATAACGATACAGTTGGTAATAATCAGCCCCACGAATACCGACAATTGCTTACTGACATCATAAGCAAAGGCTTTTAATAACTGATCAACCACGATAACTAATGATGCAATAATGGTCATCTGTACGATGATCCGGATACTGCTTGGAATATGATTTCTGATCGCACTGATTGCCGCACTGGAAAACGCCGTCACCAAAGTCAGCGCCAACGCCATAATCAACGATGTCGACATTTGGGAAGTAACCGCCAAGGCCGAACAAATACCCAAAACCTGCAAAGTAATGGGATTATCATTGACCAATGGAGTAATTAGTACCTTTTTTGTTTCATCATTCAATAACACTGCACTCATGATTTAACTCCTTTAACCGTTCTTACTTTAGCTAAATACGGGGCAAAACCTTCATTGCTCATCCAGTATCTGACCAGATTAGTTACACCGGTACTGGTTAATGACGCGCCCGCCAGACCATCGACCTGATATTGAGAACCCGGCTTGGTGTTATCAACCACACCTTTAATCAGGCTCAACGCAGGTTCACCTATTTCAGCGCTTTCTATCAGACCTTTTTCTGCTGAAGCCTGCTCGGTTTCCGCATAGACTTTTTTGCCTTTCCACAACGCACGCCATTTAGGGTTGACCACTTCGCCGCCCAGTCCAGGGGTCTCCTGCTGATCATAGAAATTGATACTTTGCACGGTTTGCCCGTCAGCATCCAAGGACAAGAAACCATAAAGCGTCGACCATAAACCATAACCGTTTATAGGCAAAATAATAGACTTGATCGCGCCCGACTCTTTTACCAAATAGACCTTGGCGTATTTTGCCTTGATCCGGATATGCGCAATATCTTTATCCTTCGGAATAGCAACGCTTTGAGCAGGATCTTTTGCCGCCTTACGTTGATCGTATTCAGCTGCATTAATATCCTCGACATAGTCGCCTGTTTCCAGATTGACAATTTTAGCTTCGATTTTTTCTGCAAACGCCGAATCAATATCGCTGCCTTCCTGAAGCAAACCCGCCACATCAAGAATATTCTTTTTCATGTCCAGTTCTTTGTTGTGGACTTGAAGAGACTTTAAAGCCACCGCTGAAAATGAAACCAAAACCGCGCAAACCAAACAAAGCGCAACCGCAATAGCGATAGTTTTTTCCAGACTATCATTACCTAAGGCAAGAACTTTGTCCCTGTAGACTTTGAATTTTTGGTAATGCTCGCATTTGTCCAATGCGGCGCAAATTTTATTGAACTGTTCGCATTTAAGCATGACGTTTCATCCTTCTTCTGATATTGGCCTGAATGACAAAATAATCAATCGTAGGCGCGAACATGTTGGAAAATAGAATTGCCAGCATAATACCTTCCGGGAATGCCGGATTAACAACCCTGATTAATACCGTCATACCTCCGACTAAAGCCCCGAATACCCAACGGCCGGTATTGGTCATTGCCGCGCTCACAGGATCGGTCGCCATATAAACCATGCCGAAAGCAAATCCACCCAGCGTCAAATGCCAGTACCAAGGCATCGCAAACATGTGATTGGTGTCGCTGCCTATGATGTTGAATATCAACGAGGTCACTACCATGCCTGCAAATACGCCGCCCATGATGCGGTACGATGCCACTTTGGTATACAACAGGAAGGCCGCGCCAATTAAAATAGCCAGCGTTGACGTTTCGCCAAGACAGCCCGGCTCAAAACCAAAAAAGGTTTGCATCCAACTGTAATTGGCCGAGTAAATCGCTTCAAGACCGCCATTTGCCGCCAAACCTAAAGGCGTAGCCGCTGTATAGCCGTCAACCGCAACCCAGACGGAATCGCCTGAAATAGACGCCGGATAAGCGAAATATAAAAACGCCCGCCCGGTCAACGCAGGATTCAGGAAGTTTTTACCGGTACCGCCGAATACTTCCTTGCCGATAACGATACCGAAAGAAATACCCAGAGCCACCTGCCATAAAGGCATATCGGGCGGCATGATCAATGTGTACAACATTGACGACACCAAAAAGCCTTCATTCACTTCATGACCGCGAACCGTTGCGAACAACACTTCCCACACGCCGCCGACAGCCAGCGTAACGATATAAATAGGCAGAAAGTACAACGCGCCGTGAACCATATTGGAAAACGGGTTCATCGTACTATAGCCGAAGATCATCATCGGGATGCGACGCCAATCCTGAGCTTGCTCCAGACCCATCGCTTGCATGGCTAAATTGGCTTGATAACCGGTGTTATACAGAGCCATCAAGATGCAAAAAAATGTAGCAATGACCACAAAAGTCATGGTTCGTTTCAGGTCGTTGCCATCACGAACATGCGTGGTGCCGCGTGTTACATCAGCCGGTGTATAGATGAAAGTATCCACCATCTCATAGAGACCGTAATACTTTTCGAACCGCCCACCTTTGGTAAAGTGCGGTTCTACGCTATCTAAAATATCTCTAGGCGACATTATCCTTCCTTCTCAATTTTAGTTAAATTCGCTCTCAGAACAGGACCGAAGTCATGTTTACCGGGATCCACAAACGTAAATAAGGACACATCTTCCTCATCGAGTTCCAAACAGCCTAATAATTGGGCCTGATCCGAATCGCCGACCACCAACGCTTTTAGCAGCGGTGTAGGCAAAATATCCAGCGGCATAACAGCTTCATAAACGCCGACCGGAACAATCGCCCGGTTGCTGCCGTTTTTATCGGTTGTTAATGGGAACTTGCGATTCAGCTTACGGTCAACGCTTGAGGTATAAACATTGAGTGCTGAATATTTGTTTTTACCCGGCACAATCCATCCGAATAACTCGCGCGCGCGACCTTCTTGCAATACTGAAACTTGATTGCTGTAACAGCCCAAAAAGGCCGCCCAATCTGCCGCAAGATGCCCGTACAACACGGAACCTGAAATCACCCGGTTTTCGACTTCTTCCAATTGACCGACAACCAGATCATCGGTGTTGGCGCCGACACGGGTACGAATCAATCTTGGTTTTTTAACGGTAGGTCCGGCCAACGAAACAACGCGTTCGACATTGATTTTACCGGTGGTAAATAACGCACCGATGGCCATTACCGCTTGATAATCCAAATGCCAGACGAATTTATCGATGCTGACCGGATCAATCAAATGAATATGGGTGCTTGGCAGTCCCGCAGGATGAGGACCGGAAAACTCGGCGACAGTTACAGGCGCATTGCCGGTTGCAACATCGGCACCGGTCGCCTTACAAACGTAAGTTTTGCCTTCCGTCAGCTTGGCAATAACCGCCAAACCGTTTGCAAAATCATCGCCACGCTCTTTAATGATAACCGCAGGATTTGCCGCTAACGGGCTGGTGTCGATTGCAGTCACAAAAATAGAACGGGGTTTGCTGTCGACAGCAGGAATTTTGCCGTAAGGACGTGTGCGTAGCGTCGCCCACAAGCCGGACGCCAACAGATTTTCTTTAACCTGTTCGGCCGACAAATCATTTAATTCGGAAGCTTTGTATTTTGCAAATGACTCCTGCGCCGTTCCTTTCAGTTCGATCACAACAGACTGCAACACCCGCTTTGCGCCACGATTAATAGATTGAACCACACCCGCGCCGGGTGAAGTAAAATTGACACCAGGATTCTTCTTGTCGGTAAAGAGAATTTGGCCCAATTTGACCGTATCACCTTCACTGACCATCATGGTAGGCTTCATGCCTACATAATCCATTCCCAGAACAGCAACGGATTTAACCTTATTGCCATCCTCAATAACTTGTTCGGGCTCTCCGGTAATCGGTAGATCCAAACCTTTTTTAATAATAAATTGCATAGTTAATAGCCTGCTCTCCAATCAAGTTGCGGCGAAACCATCCTTTTATTTCAAGTACAAATAAAACAAGAGGCGCATTAAGACGTAAAACGATGGCATTAAACCACAAAAGCGAGGCATGCTCAACAGCGGCAAGTCTTACCGAGAGCCTTTTAACAACTGCAAAAACGCAGACTCCGGTCACTTCCGCTTACCCAGCCATCCCTAGGTTCCGCAAACCGGGTCGGCCATTAATAAAGCTGAC
>Ga0123401_105268_pt1 | contig 21379 bp, 18 predicted proteins | sample T5LLNH4metaT_FD_89915 | JGI IMG/M metagenome (GOLD analysis project Ga0123401, IMG submission 89915) | Methane-oxidizing artificial microbial communities from Washington, USA to study methane cycling - T5-LLNH4 metaT (Metagenome... | ecosystem: Engineered > Modeled > Simulated communities...
CGGAGCGCTTTCCCACCGCCCACCGTATCATTAGCGACGATTGCCGTTATCAACAATTGCAACCACAGCCGGGCGATTTCGTGGTGATAGCCACTCATCACAAGGGCGACTATGACTCCCTCACCCATGCACTGCAATCCGAAGCCCTGTATATCGCGCTGGTTTCCAGCCGCAAGCGAGCGAATCTGGTTTTGGCGCGATTGGCACAGGAAGGTTTCCCGGAATCCGGCCTTGCCAAGGTGCGCGCTCCCGCCGGTCTGGATCTGGGCGCGAAATTGCCGGAGGAAATCGCCTTGTCCATCGTCAGTGAAATGGTGCTAGTGAGGCGGGGTGGCCACGGCGAGCCCTTGAGTAAGGAGCGGTACCGATTAAAACCCCGTCACGAACCTCTGCTTAGGCGTCTTTACTGGCCCATGGAACCCGTGTAAGATTTCGTCCAATGCACTTGCGCCCAGTTACACGATGCGGCGCGGGCACCTCGCACTTCTGATGATTGGAAGGAGAAACACCCATGATTACGTTCAATATCAACGGCAAGCCCCGTCAGATCGACTTACCGACGGATACTCCCCTCCTCTGGGCATTGCGCGACCACTTGGGCTTGACCGGAACCAAATTTGGCTGCGGCATGGCTTTATGCGGAGCCTGCACGGTGCATCTCGACGGAGAACCCACTCGCTCTTGCGTGACTCCCATCTCAGCCGCCGTCGGCAAGAAAATCGTGACGATCGAAGCTATCGACCAGGACGCAACCGGGCAAAAGGTCCAGGAAGCCTGGTTAACGCTAGGCGTACCGCAATGCGGTTATTGCCAACCCGGCCAGATAATGGCTGCCACTGCGCTGCTCAAACAAAAACCCAAACCCACCGATGCCGATATCGACAAGGCCATGAGCGGCAATATCTGCCGGTGCGGCACCTATTGCCGTATACGCACCGCAATCAAGCAGGTCGCCGGATTAACGGAGGTCAAGCCATGAAAAAGCCACTGGATCGCTCCGAATTGAGTGCCGACATCTCGATCGCAGATGACATCCTGCATATCGCCAACATCAGCCGCCGTGCTTTTCTCAAGGATCTGGCCCTCACCGGATTTGTACTGGCCGCCGGCTTTCCCTCTCTGATTAGAGCAGACGAAACTGCCCCGCCCTCACAAAAGGATAAGTATGGCGCCGATGCCATGCCGCACGGCTGGGTAGACAACCCGCTGGTGTTCGTCGCAATAGCGGACGACGGCACGGTGACCATCATTTGCCACCGTTCGGAAATGGGGCAAGGCGTACGCACCAGTCTGCCGATGGTGGTGGCCGACGAACTTGAAGCCGACTGGCAGCGTGTACGGGTCGAGCAGGCGCCCGGCGACGAACCGCGTTACGGCAACCAGGACACCGATGGCTCCCGTAGCATGCGTCATTTCTTTATGCCGATGCGCCGGGTCGGCGCGGCTGCCCGCACCATGCTGGAATCGGCGGCGGCAGCGCAATGGCAAGTGCCTGTCCAGGAAGTCCGTGCCGAGCAGCATCAAGTCCTTCATCCTGCCACCGGCAGAACACTCGGCTACGGTCAGCTGGCCAAGGCTGCGGCCAAATTGCCGGTGCCTGTTCGGGAAACCTTGCGTCTGAAAAAGCCTGCGGATTTTCGCTACATCAGCAAAGGGCAGCTCCGGATTTATGACGGGCAGGACATAGTCACAGGCCGGGCACAGTACGGCATCGACACCCGTCTTGAAGACATGCTTTACGCTGTGGTCGCGCGCCCCCTCGTATTCGGCGGCAAGGTTTTAAGTTACGATGCCAAGGATGCCCTCAAGGTGCCGGGCGTGGTTAAGGTGGTTGAACTCCCGAGCAGCCCTCCCCCCGCCGACTTCAACCCGCTCGGGGGAATCGCCGTGGTTGCCCGCAATACCTGGGCGGCCATCCAGGGGCGCAAGGCGCTCAAGATCGAATGGAACAACGGGCCGCACGGCACTTACGATTCCGTGGCCTACAAGGCCGAGCTCGAAGCCGCCGCGCGCCAGCCAGGCAAAGTGGTCCGCAACGACGGTGACGTTGATACGGCGTTAAAAAATGCGGCCAAACAGGTGGAAGCTGAATATTATGCTCCGCATCTCGCCCACGCCACCATGGAACCGCCCGCGGCGGCAGCCCGTATTGTCAACGGAAAATGCGAAATATGGGCCTGCACGCAGTCCCCACAGGCATCTCGCGAGCGCGTGGCCAAATGGCTCAAGCTGTCGGAAGACAATGTTACGGTGCATGTCACCTTATTGGGCGGCGGTTTCGGACGCAAATCCATACCCGACTACGTCATCGAAGCTGCGTTATTATCGCAGGCCATGAGCGGCAAGCCGGTCAAGCTGACTTGGACCCGCGAGGACGATCTGCACCACTCTTATTTCCATACGGTTTCCGTCGAGCGCCTGGAGGCGGGACTGGATACTCAGGGCAAACCGGTAGCTTGGCTGCACAGAACGGTGGCGCCGACCATTTCGTCCACTTTCGCCCCCGACAGCAAACACCAGATGCCGGCCGAACTTGGAATGGGTGTCATCAATGTACCCTTCGCCATTGCCAATCTACGCATCGAAAATCCGGAGGCAGACGCGCATACCCGCATTGGCTGGTTTCGTTCGGTGTCCAATATCCCACATGCCTTCGCCATCCAGTCCTTCGTAGCCGAATTGGCCGCTGCTGCGGGACGCGATCCTAAGGATTTCCTGCTTGACCTGATTGGCCCGCCACGCCGTATTGATCCGCGTACCCTTGGCGACACCTGGAATCAGGGTGAATCCCCCGAGGTGTACCCGGTCGACACTGGACGCCTGCGAAGGGTGATCGAAACCGTTGCGCGCGAGACGGGCTGGGGACGCACGCTACCCAGGGGCGCGGGATTGGGTCTGGCGGCCCATTACAGCTTCGTCACTTACATTGCGGTTGTGGTGGAAGTATCCGTCAACGAAGACGGCAAATTGAACATACCCCGCATTGATGTGGCCGTGGATTGCGGTCCGCAGGTCAATCCGGAGCGCATCCGTTCTCAGATCGAGGGCGCCTGCATTATGGGGATCAGCCTAGCCACGCTGGGCGAAATCAGCTTCAAGGAGGGTGCTGTAATGCAGGATAACTTCCATACCTACCAACTCACCCGCATGGATGAGGCGCCCCGCGAAATCCGGGTTCATCTGATGCCCACGACCGAGTTCGACACGCCGCTCGGCGGGGTGGGTGAACCGGGCGTTCCTCCCATTGCGCCGGCATTGTGCAACGCGATTTTTGCCGCTACCGGTCAACGCATCCGCCAACTGCCTATCCGGGATCAGTTGCGGAAAGACTGAACACCTTTCAGCCTCACATTGGAACTCGTTGTTCGGCGCAAGTACACTTTTGTGTGTTCATCGCTCTCATTAATATAAGTTTGGAATCAATAACGTAGGTTGGGTTCGGCGTTAGAGCCGTAACCCAACAAATAGGCTAATCAGACAAGTAATATTCTACGGTAGACACTACCCGAATTTTCTTGATGTGCGGATTGTTTTTATCTCTTGGCTCTATAGTAAACTGGCCCTGAGATGCCTGTTTTATCTTTCCCAGTTTACTATTTGAGTCTTCAGCGAATTTTAAAGCAACTTCCCTGGCTTTTGTGGTGGTTTCCTGGATCATTTCGGGCTTAATTTTATTTAAATCAGTGAAAAGATATTCGGTCTGATTTTGGGTAATGGGTCAAATATGTAGATTGCCGTATAATTAGACGTATGACATGCTATCAAGAAATCGTCTGCCCCGAGTGTGGCAGTAACCAAATTACAAAGTCCGGCCGTACACAACAAGGGACACAACGTTATCGATGCCAGAATGAAGGTTGTTTAACCAAAACATTTCTTCTTGACTATCGTTATAAGGCCTATATACCGGGCGTCAAACGCCAAGTGGTGGAGATGGCGATCAATGGCAGCGGTATTCGTGATACGGGGCGGGTGCTGGGGATTAACAAAAACACCGTTATCAGCACGCTAAAAAAAAGCAAGCCCTGCTTACACAGGTAAACCCTCTAGTTAATAAATTGGCTGTGTCAGGTGGTATGGAAGTCAGGCTGGAAGCCTTCTGTGAAGCCGAAATGGACGAACAGTGGTCTTATGTCGGTAAGAAATCTGAGCAGCGTTGGTTGTGGTACGCGATTGATCATGCGACCAGCGCAATACTAGCGTATGTCTTTGGTAGGCGTAAAGATGAGGTCTTCAAGCAACTGAAGACATTACTTCAACCGTTCAACATTACACGCTATTACACCGATGATTGGGGCGCCTACGAGCGCCATTTAGACACCGCCGAACATCAAGTTGGCAAGCGAAATACTCAGAAAATAGAACGCAAAAATTTGAATCTACGAACTTGGATCAAGCGTTTAACAAGGAAAACCATCTGTTTTTCCAAGTCAATTCTAATGCATGATACCGTCATTGGCTTGCTTATCAATAAGGTAGAGTTTGGTGTCGATATTCACAGCAAGTTACAGGTTTAACCCACTACCTGATTTTGAAAGTCCTCACCTTTAAAGGCTATCCCAGTCTTGCCTAATTCAGATAGTTCATTCATTGCTTTACGGACTATAGAGACATTCGATGAATAGACTGTAACCGTTTGAATAGCCACATATCTAAACTCGGCCTTTTGACCGTTGTTAAATTCCTGGGCTGCTTTGTCGGTAACTGAGGGTAAGGAATATGATATCTCGGGTGCCGCGATACCCTTGGAAACCAGAAACGCTTCAATACTCTTTTTACTGACTTCAATCGAATTATATAGCGTCCCCAGGTCGTTGCCGCTCTCGGTGAAAGCGATTGGCCAAATCACCACATCTGCCGGCAATTCTCGCTCAGATAAACCCTTGACGGAAACGCTGCGCTCGTATTCTTTGACGTCGATAGCGGCCCGGCCAAGGAGATACCCCAGCGCAGTCAGTCCAAGAAAGATCGATATGCCCAAGATCAGGGCGTTTGCTCTATTTGTCGGGTTCATGTTTTAGCTCATTCTGTTTAGCACGTTATGATCCAGATCGGCATAGTTTACTATCAAGCACTAATAAAACCTTATCCTTCCTGTTTTACCTGACTCGGTAACGCTTAAAATTTATATGTTATCCAGAAACCGACCAATATTTAAACCAATCATGACCGATTTTTATTGCCGACGACAGCAGGTCAACTAACTTTATTAAATTCCAATGGTTGCTTTCATTGAATAGTCTAAATTCACTTGTTTTCAATTAATTCGGGTCGAAAAAACGGATTTTTGCAGATCTTGAGAATTATGTTTCAGGTCGCAATCGGTAAGGATTTTTCGGCATTTTGAAAAAAATAAGTCGTCGCTAACGGTTAAATCCATTTGATAGACACCATTTTCATACACACCAACCGCACCTAGCCTGCCCAACCAATTGCTCATAACCGTGTTATCAGCAAGAACGTAGCCTCTCAGAATCTCAATGTCTTTTATACTTGCCATCCGATGCAGCACTGCAAGCAGAATAGTTCCCAAACCCCTGTGTTGATAACTGTCAATAACCGCCACCCCAAACTCGGCTATCTCGGGCCGATCCTGAATGCGGATAAACCGTGCTATGCCAAGTCCACGATCTTCAGGTTCATTGTGAGCCAGCGCAATCCACGCCACATGATTCTGTTGATCGATTTCTGTAAAATCACACAATTGTGTATCGGATAGTTTCAAAATGGGCGAAAAGAAGCGGAAGTAGCGCGATTTCGAAGACAAAGCCAACATACCCTTTTGTAACGTTTCCTTGTCGTTTTGCTTAACGGGCCTAAAATCGACTAACTCGCCATCACGCAAGGGTAGGGTAAATTCTTCGATACTGCCAAAATAGTCACCATCCATTTTTTACCTGATTAGAAAGAATCTTTCAGTTACCTGTTGATTTATTATAGATTGAACCGAGCGTACCTCAATAGGACTCGACGTGCAAACAAAGACGGGCACCCGCTCCAAATCAGTTTGATAAAATTCCTTGTTTATCTTGGAAATGACCGGCAGGAATTGACCGAGCTGCCTGTCGCAAATAGTAACAATCGGTAAAGTAGAGATTTGGTGCGTTAGCGTTAGGTCAAGCGCTCCTTTTGTTTCGCGATGACCAATAGCCGAGCCAAAACCCCGTTTCCTCGCCTCCCTCATCGAACCGGAAAGGCGGAGGCATCCGGATTAAGCTTTTAGTAGATCCTTAACCATGGTCATAATCCCGGCCGGATCAATACCTTGATGTGGGAATTGCTCCCATAGGCCGCCACAACCTTCTTTATGTGTTGCAATATGCGCGTATTTTGGGGTCAGCCCACGCTCCAGCAACCAGGAACCAAAGCGGCTGCCCAATCCCGTTTTTCGGTTATACGACTCGACAATCAGCACCATCGGCGAATTGCCGATTTTAACCATGATCTCCTCATCAATGACATTCAACGTAGGTTTATTGATCAAACCGACATCAATGCCTTCCTGTTTTAAACGTTCTACTGCGTCCAACGCCCGATACAATGCTTCGCCGAAGCTGACAATATAGCCTTGAGTTCCCTCGCGGATAACTTCATCTTTGCCGGAAACAAATTTGTAGTCACCGCCAAAGTAGTCCTGGCCTTGAGTATTCAAAATAGTCGGGACTTTAGAGCGGGTCGAGAATACAAAACGCAAGCCCGGATTAAAGAAGATGGCTTCCAAGCAGGCTTTCATTTGCAGTGGGTCCGCCGGAAAGTAAAGATTGGTCGCATAGCCGTCATCCAAGCCATTATCCGCAAATAGGTTGTTCAGGCCGAAATGGCAGGTGTTGTCAGCCATGTCGTCAATCCCTGAATGCGAGAAATGACTGAGCACGTTGGAATGATTTAGACGGGCCATCGTGATCTCGGAAATACACATCTCCAGGAATGCACTGAAAGTGCCAAAAATACCCTGCTTGCCTTTCTCCATGCCGAAACCGGCCGCTGCCGAGAAGTTACCGCGCTCCATAATGCCGGAAGAGATAAACACTTCGGGATAAGCGTTGTGGATTTTGATCAGGCCGCAGGAGCCTTCCAAGTCGCTGTCAATGACCCGGATTTTTTCGATACGCTCGGCCTCGGTCATCCGCCCCATAATCGCGGCGACCGCGTCACCGAAAACGTTGCGGTTGGCATCCCACTTGTCGCCGGACCCCAGAAATACCGCATCATTTTTCGGCGCTTTAATGCCTTTGAGGTGATCTGCCGCAGCCTGTCGACCGCGGGACTCTAAATAGTCTACTGCGACTTTTACCGAGACTACGTCATGGCCGTGGGTTGAACCCTCCAGTCCGATAATTCCCGGACACATAGGACGATGATTAATAACAGCAACGGGGCCGTCGGTGTTAATGGCGGTGCAAATACGCTGATAAAGATCATCAATATTTTCGCCGTCGCCTTCCAATACGGTTAAACCGTGGCCTGCCAATGTTTTGGCGATAGAGCAACCGGGCAAATATTTGGAAGGGTGACCGGCGATGGTTACGTCATTATCATCGATAATCAATTTAACACTCAGGTTTTGAGCGACGGACAAGCGTGCGGCTTCCGCATCATTACCTTCCTGCTGCGAGCCATCGGAACCCAGACAAAACAGTACCTTGCTAGGATTAGCGATAGCCACGCCATTGACATAGGGCCACATGTGACCCAACCGGCCCGAGCTGAATTTTACGCCAGGCGTTAAACCCAGTTCAGGGTGACCCGGTAAATGAGAATGAGCGGCGCGGTATTCCATCAGACGTTCAGCAGGTAGATCGCCGTTAAGAGCAGACATCAGATATTGAGTGGCCGCGCGGTGTCCGGCTTCGTCAAAAAAAATCGGTACGTATTTATCGGCATCGCCCCGGAACAATGCATCCATAATTACGACTTCCGGCACTGTATCGTAGGGGCCGCCGGTATGTCCGCCGACGCCTCTCGCTGCGCCGGTCGCAGTAAAAAAGACGATCGCATCACGGCACAATTGAATATTAGCCTTGAGACTGGCACGTTGTTCGTCAGTCAGTGTCGTATTGCTTGCGTTTAATGTGATGCGTTGATAAGCGCCAAGATCGATTGGAAATGGTTTCATAGTCAAATCCTTACTTATTAAAGTTAATGAGTTGAGGCTACGATCAGATTGATTTGTCCGATATAAACTGCCTTATCGAAGGCAACCGTTCCCATCTAACCCCTTACCGTTTTGACCGGCTAACATTATGGCCTTGTAAAGTACTTCCAAATAGCCGACTTACTCAACGGATTTGACACCGCCGTATCACAACTTTGCAAGTTGTTAATCACCATTCGATATTTTCCAGTCATCAGTGCAGCAGAATGCATTCTATCTCAAGGGCTTAATTTCTTTAACCAGATAAGTAGTGTACTGAAAATTAGAAATTAGTTGAAGTTGATCAACTGGGTGACGTAACACATGGGGCACAATTCGCGACTAAAACACCCTCTGTCTGTTGCGTCTTGATGTCGGGCTAGGTTCTGTTGACGTTTTGCCAATCAGGTAAAATAGGGCGTTTTTAATGTGCGCCGTCTAAACGCTGGCAGCTTCGCTGTCGACTTTTATGAGTGATGTGAACGTAATTAGCTGACGAATGGATTAGCAAGGCTAACATGTCAGTAAACTCTGTCCCGTGTCTGTCCATCATATGCCAGTAACCAATAATCCTAGCGTTAGGCGTAGAGGGGTAATTTGTGGTTTTCCGAAAAATCTTCGTTGGCTGACTTTAAGCACTTCCGGGCGCAACTCGCGCAACGCCCGCACTCAACGCTTACCTGCAGATCGCGGCGTAAATCCATCAGCGTTTTTGCTCCGTTTCTGGCGGCTTGATGAATATCGAACTCCGTCACCGCCTGACAAACACATACATACATAAAACAAGCTCCTCGATAGCGCAACAACATGCAATTATTGAGAAGCATTCTTATTTAGTTTCGAGTATCTGTCAAGCTCAATTAGCATCTAAAACAAAAACAGCGCCATCAATTGCAGATATTTGGGAAGTGGCGACACTGCTAATCGCTGCCGTACTATATATGCGATTGCAAATAATTAGGCAGACTGACATTTTCCATTAAGCTTTGCTGGGTTTCCAGCCAATCAATGGCTTGTTCGCAGTGCTCCAGCAGCTCTTCCAGCAGGTCGCGACTGACGTAGTCCTGCAATTCCTCACATAAAGCGACGGCATCTATCAGCATTGGTCGCTGAATATTTTTTTCGTATTCCAAATCGCCGTTTAAACATTCGACGACATTTTCGCCGATCAGCAGCTTGCCGAGGTTTTGCAGATTAGGCAGGCCTTCTAGAAACAGGATACGCTCAATAACCTCATCGGCTTCCTTCATGACGCGGATTGATTGCTTATACTGGTAGTCGTTAAGTTTTTCCAGCCCCCAGTTACGGAACATGCGAGCATGCAGGAAATACTGGTTGATCGAGGTTAGCTCGTTTTTGAGTACCTTGTTGAGAATTTCAATGATTTTTTTATTGCCTTTCATCTCTCTGCCCTCAATCGCTTAAATGCTTGGTTTCATTTGACTTTGCTGATAATTTTCCAGACCTACGAGGTTAATTAGCCTCAATTGTTGTTCCAGCCAGTAAGCATGATCCATTTCCGTATCCTCCAGTTGCACGGACAGCATCTCGCGGGTTACGTAATCCCCGGCTTTTTCGCAGGCGGCGATGGCCTTTTTTAGCTCGCCGACGACATGATATTCGACTTCCAGATCGGCTTTTAACATTTCCGGTACCCCGATGCCGATAGTTAAAGCTTCGCGTTTGACTAGGTTGGGCGTGCCTTCCAGAAATAAAATGCGCTGAATCAAGGCGCGGGCATGCTGCCGTTCATGCTCAGACTCGTGTAGACTTTTTTCAGAAAGATGGCTAAGGCCAAAATCGGCGTACATCTCACCATGGATCAGATACTGATCGGATGCGCTCAGCTCTCCGGCAAGCAGACTGTTGAGCGTTTTCAGAATATTCTTGTCGCCTTTCATAATAGCCCCCTAAAGTGAATCGGACGAAAGCCTATCAAGTCGGCTTGCGCGAGTTAATAAGCATTTGAATAATAATTTTATCCGCTCCGATCCTACCGTCAAAGTAATCTTTTGGACAGATAAATATTTTTTGATTATATCAAGCGCGTAGATAACACCATGAAATACTCCATAGCTATCCACGTAACCCTTGATTTCGGCAGGGATTCACGGTGGTTAACTAGCATTGATACTTATTGCCCCTACCCTCAATTCATGATAGTTTTTTTATTGGCGACTATTAAAAATCAAATGCTTTAACATCCAATAATTACAACTCAAAATCAGGAGAGCTATTATGAAGACCGTACTTGGAATTGTATCCGTACTTATTGTTTTGCTGATAACAGTGTTCATTTTAAAAAGACAAAAAAAATGTTCATCATGTTCATCAAAGGAAACGATCATAAGCAAACCTAAAACCCCAGAGCAGGAAAAGCAACAGCCGGAAATCGAGTCGACCGCCAAGATTGCAGTTAATTCTGAAGCTATCGTCGTAAACTCGCAAGTAACCGATATGACAAGTATTTCTTCACCGGTTGCTGAGTCCGTCAGCAATATTGAGATTTCCGTAAAGCCGCAAGTAAAAGAAGCGGCAGATTCACCTGTAGAAAACAGCAGTAGCGGATTTCCTCAAGATTCAATACTGAGACGGCATTACTTCACTCATTTATGCACCATGATTGAAGCGCTTGCTCCTGAGTGTCCCACGGATTCTATTTTATGCCGTCATTACTATATGATGCTGCTCACTGAAATAGATCGGTGTTTAAACGATAAAAAAGCAATGGAACGGCTGATTTATGATTATGAGAATCTCAGCGCGTAATATGTGGTGAACACAGCGAAGCGGATCGGATGCGTTTCGCTGTGCTCGACGTAGAACGCCAAAAACTGGGGCAGTTATTGCGAAGATTGCAGGAGAATCATCCTGGTCGTCTCTCTGAAGCAGCAGGCATTTAAAAATTGATAAACAACGATCCCATAATCAAGTGATGCATGGTGTTATTGGTGTGAGTGGCATCATCCAGATACTGGTTGAGATAACCGCCTTCAGCCCGGAAGTTTTTGTTGAAGGTCCAGCCTAGGCCCGCAAACACGCGGTTCTGATCGAAACCGGACTGTCCGCCGAATTTTGTTGAGTTGACCCGGATGAAAAACTCGTCCCAGGTAATCAGGCTTAAACGCGGCTCGAACTCCAGCGGATGTATAAACCGTAGCATCTGGCGTGGCCTGAAACGAACATCATCGCCTTGTATAAAGTTGCTTTCGAACATAGTTCTAAAGCTGAAAGTTCCTATATCGGTGGGCAAGACATAACGAAACGCCGGCCAGACATCTTGCTGAGAAACATAGCTCTTGCCGACGTTCTGAGTCGGCAACCAGGTGTAACCTGCCCAGATAGTGGCTCGATCACTGAGTGAATAGCCCACCGCCGTGCGTACCATACCCTGATACCAATGATTCCAGTTGTCGTCGAAACGGGATTGTCCTTCCAGCCAGATACGGCCTTTTTCCAACTTGGGATCCACGACTTTCAAACTGCCCTCGCCTACGATTTGCATCCAGCTACCGGCATCCTGGAGCAAGTCGTCTGCCATAGAGGCCATGCTGAAAGAACCCAGAATCACGGCAGTGATTCCCCATATCTTTACTTTCTTGATCATATTGTTTACCCATTGTAGTTTTTGGCAGGTTCCCAATAACCGCCCTGCCCCATTTATAATTGTTTCTCAGTACCGCTCTTTTTATTTCTTAGCGTTAATCAAACCCAACAGTCCCTTCATCAACGCCAAAGGCGTGGGTGGACAACCGGGAATCACCACGTCGACCGGAATGACGTTGGACACCGCGCCGCAACTGGCATAAGACACGCCGAATTCGCCGCCGCAGGCGGCGCAATCACCGGCTGCAACCACCCATTTCGGATTCGGTGTTGCTTCATAAGTGCGCAGTAACGCGGTTTGCATGTGTCTGGACACCGGCCCGGTAACCAGCAGCACGTCAGCGTGTCTTGGTGACGCGACAAAATGAACGCCAAAGCGTTCAATATCGTAAAAGGGATTATTCAGCGCATGAATTTCCAGTTCGCAACCGTTACAGGAACCGGCATCGACCTGGCGTATCGCAATGCTGCCGGAAAATTTCTTGTCTATGCGGCTTTTAATCTCAATGCCCAGTTGCTCCAGTTCGGCATCTTTGGGCGCTTTAAACTGCTCAGTAACGACACCCGTGGTCAGGATTTTTTTAAAAATATTCAGCATTTTCCCTTCCTATAAATCATTGCCTGAATAAGAGCCATTCAGGGATTTGTTGCACACAGGAAAATCCGGCACGATATTATTCAGCACCAGCTTTTCCAACGCAGGCCAGTTTAGTTGACTGGGGTCGCGCGGATAAAAACGGGCGATTTTGTTATCGGCATCAAAACGGATGTAGCTGATAATTTCGCCACGCCAGCCTTCAACAATACCCAGAGCTTCGCTACCCGCCGCTGGCGTTCGCCATTCGCTGCGTAGTTCGCCGGCAACAAGCCGGTCGATAAAGTCTTCTATCAGACGTAACGCCGCCTTGATTTCCTTGTACCTGACCCATAATCTGGAGGCAATATCGCCCTGCGTTTCCAGTGCGACTTTAACCGTAACTTGATCATAGGGCGCATAGGGCGTATCGCGACGCACATCCTTATCCTGTCCGCTGGCCCGTCCGACATAACCCAAGGTGCCAAAAGCGGCAGCAGTTTGTTCAGACAAGAAACCGGCCGTATACAGTCTGTCTTCCAGTGAAGAATTGAGATCCAGCGCAAGTATGACTTCCGCCAGCTCTTTTCTTAATTCGGTTATCTCCTTCTTGATCAGGGCGCAGGATTCATCCGACAGATCGCACGCAACACCGCCGGGAACAATTTTATCCATCAACAGGCGATGACCGAAAACCGTTGCATTGGTGCGCAGCCAGAGTTCGCGCAGGCGGGTAAACTGCATTTGCGCGAACACAAAAGCGACGTCATTACAGATTGCGCCTATATCGCCCATGTGGTTGGCGATGCGTTCCCGTTCCGCCAGAATGCCGCGAATTAAGGCGGCTCGAGGCGGAATTATCACGCCCGCCGCCTGTTCCATTGCCCTACAGGCCGCCCAGCAATGCCCGACGGTGGTATCGCCGGAGACACGACCCGCCAGTCTGGCTAAGGACTCCGGTTCTCTGCCTTCGGCAATTTTTTCTATGCCTTTATGCACGTAGCCCAAACGTTCTTCCAGATTCAGGATAAGTTCGCCAACCGCCTGAAACCTGAAATGTCCGGGCTCAATAATACCGGCATGCACCGGGCCTACCGGAATTTCATAAACGCCGGCGCCGTGGGATTTAATAAACGGATAATGCATATCGGGCGGTGTGATGCCTACCGGAGTGCCTTGAACAGGAAAATCTTTTCGTAACGGATAGTTTTTTTCAATCCAGGCTTGATGCCGCGTCCAACGCCTGTTATCGGGATGCCCGACAAACTTGATCCCGAACATGTCTTGAGTGTGACGTTCACTGCGGTTGGCCGCGGGATAAACCGTGGCCTGACTCGGCAGTTCGGGGTTTGAATCATCGATAATCGTGCGCAGAAGAATGTATTCACCCTGTTTTTCAAAGCAGGCGTTGATCAAAAACCGGTTATCAACCTGTTCCGCCCATCCGGCGGCCCAGCGCAGGTTTTGCTGCACAGCCAGTTCTGCAAATTGTTGCCATGCGTGGCTTTTTATTTGCCACAGTGTTGCCGAGGCGGTATCGATTTCTGCAACCGTAATATCGGTGCTCAGTCGGCTTAAAAAATCCGCAATCCAGTTTGAAGAACTCATAACGGCGTACTCCCGGAAATTAATAGTGTCGCCTGTGAAAACCAGTTAGCCAGAAAACCGGGGATGGCCAGACCCAGCCAAAGCACCAGGGCCAGATGCATCATGACCGGCCACAAGTTGGCTGTAATCGGTTGTTGATCTTTAGGCTTGTCGCCGTAAACCATCGGCTGTATATGCCTGAACAGTCCGGCAAAGGCGATGCCGATACCCAGCAACAGCAATGGCGCTAACCAGGGATAACTGTGCATGGTCGCCAGCAGCACCAGAAACTCGCTGGTAAACACACCGAATGGAGGAAACCCGGCAATGGCAATGGTGCCGATCAATAAACCCCAACCGATCCTGGGCTGGGTTTTAATCAGGCCGCGTATCTGGTCTATTCTCTGGGTTCCGGCAAGCTGAGCCGCGTGGCCAACCGTCACAAAAATGGCCGATTTGGTTAGTGAATGCACGGTCATGTGCAGCAAGGCGGCAAAAGTGGCTAGAGGGCCGCCGATACCGAAGGAGAAAGTCATCAGTCCCATGTGCTCAATGGATGAGTAACTGAACAGTCTTTTAATATCTTTTTGCCGGTGCAGCAGTATCGCGGCAACCAGAAACGACAGCATGCCGAAGCCCATCATCAGAAAACCGGCCATATTGGAATCTGTCGCCCCATCCACCAGCATTTTATTACGCACCACGGCGTATAGGGCATCGTTTAACAGTAATCCCGATAACACCGCAGACATGGGCGTCGGACCTTCGGAATGGGCATCGGGCAGCCAGTTATGCAACGGCACCAAACCGATTTTCGTGCCGTAACCAATCAGCAAAAAAACAAAGGCAATTTCAAGGATTTCCGGATTTAATTTGTCGGCATTTTCGTAAAGCACCGACCACAGTAAGGCATTCTCGCCGTCGCCGATCTGCACTGCCGCGTAATACAGCAAAATGGTGCCGAACAGGGCTTGAGCAATACCCACACCGCACAAAATAAAATATTTCCAGGCCGCCTCAATAGACTCCGGAGTACGATACAAACTGACCAGCAACACCGTTGCCAATGTCGCGCCTTCCATCGCCACCCACATGATGCCCATATTATTGGTGGTCAACACCAGATACATGGCCAGCATAAACCCCTGAAACATCGAGTGATACAGCTTTAAGCGACCGTCGCTGAGCTTGCCGATTTCTTTTTCATGCTCCATATAAGGCGAAGAAAATATCGACGTGGTGAAGCCGACAAAAGCCGTCAACACAATCAAATACACATTAAACGGATCGATTAAAAAAGCTTTGCCTGATGAAACAATCGTACCTTGATTGAGCACGTTGATCGCCAGCCAGATGGTCGCCAGCAAGCAAATGCCGTTAAACCTGACATTGATTTTTCCGGTATCCGCTCTATGTCCCGCCAGCGCGAAATAGAGTATGCCGGCCAACGGTATTAATAAGACTAAATAGGCGGCAATCATTTATCCACCTCGTGTAACTTGTTTAACAAATCGACATCCAGAGAATCGATACTGGTGCGTATATGCAGGAAAAAGATACCAAACAGCACCGCAGCCACCAGTACATCGAACGCCACGCCCAGTTCAACCACCATAGGCATGCCATTGGTGGCGACGATAGCCGCGAAGAACAAGCCGTTTTCTATCGACATAAAGCCAACCACATGAGCGATAGCCTGCCGATGCGAAATCATCAACAGCATACCCAGCAGCATCACGGAAAGGCTGACCGCCAAGGCATTCAGCATGACGATTGATGAGGATTGCACAATAGGATGCAACACGTAATAACTGAATACCATCAGACTGGCGCCGCCCAGCATCACGGCAGTATTGTTTTTTAATGCTTCAACATCGCGATGCATATTCATTCGCAGAACCTCCCGTCTTAACATCCACGGAATAAAAGTTACTTTCAGCACTAAAGTCAGCACGGCTGAAATATAGAGATGATGATTATTCAAGCTGTATGCCGCCAATGCTGTGGTCAAGGTTAATAAAAAACCCTGCATCGCAAACACAAAGATCAGCCTGAGTAATCTTCCCTGCCCTAACATAAGAAACGAGGTAAGCCCCACCAATGCGGCCATCGATAAAATGGCCTGCGTATAAAAATCCAGTTGCTCGATGTTCATCAGCGTGCCGCCTCCAAAATAATATCGTTCAACATTCCAAACAGGAATATCGTAGGCCGGAATAAGGCCACCCAAGCGTAGCGCGCGGTGGCGTTTCCGGCAAAGTCCGGGAGGCGTTCGCCGGAAACGCCGGTTCTCGCTATCGCTCGAACCGGCTTATTCCGGCCTACAGAGCGGGCTATTACATTTTTCATGTTCATCGTGCCGCCTCCAAAATAATGTGGCTCAACAACCCAAGCAGCCCTAATAAATAGGCGAAACTGAGGTATTCCTGCACGCGAAACAGGCGCATTTTTGCAACCAGCGTTTCCGCTATCGCCAGAACAACCGCCAATACCGCAAGCTTGCCCATAATAGCCAGCAAGCCATAGCCTAACGCTTGGATGCTAAGGGTTTCGGCGATGCCCCAGGGGAAAAAGATATTGGCAATCAGGACGCCGTACAGCATCAGCTTCAACTGACTTGCCCATTCGATTAGCGCCAAATGACGACCGCTGTATTCAAGAATCATCGCTTCATGAATCATGGTCAGCTCCAGATGCGTCGCCGGATTGTCTACGGGAATGCGCCCTGTTTCAGCGACGGCAACCAGTACCAGGGCCGCTAAAGCAAATACAAACGAAGGCCGTAACACCAAGCCTTCATTGAGCACATGGGCGATAGCCAACGATAAATTAGTCGTTGAGGCGGTCATGGTCAGCGTAAAAATCGCCATCAACATCGCAGGTTCCGCCAACGATGAAATGGTCATTTCCCGCGATGAGCCCATACCGCCGAATGCGGTGCCGACGTCCAATCCGGCCAGCGCCAGAAAAAACCGGGCAAAAGCGAAAAAACCCACCATTACAATCACATCGGCGCTGGCCGAAGTCGGCAAATCAACGGCAATCAGCGGCACAACGGTTGCTGCCAGCACCGTTGCCGAAAAAATAATGTACGGCGCTTTGATAAATAACCATGAAGCCTGTTCCGAGACTACCGGTTGTTTATAGGTCAATTTAAGCAAATCCCGGTAAGGCTGAAGAACGGAAGGCGCTTTGCGGTTCTGTAACCGGCATTTGCAGCATTTGACCCAGCCCGCCAGCAACGGCGCCAACGCGACAAACAGCATGGTTTGTAAAATAGCTATTAACCAGTTCATCAGCTGATCACCCATAACAGTAATAGTAAAGTTGCAAACGAATAACCCAGATAAACCCGGATATTTCCCGTTTGAATACGTCCCACTAATTGGGCTAATTTGTTTACCGCGTGTTCAATCGGATGATACAAACGCGGCCAGCTATGATCCTGAATCTGCAAGTGATAATGAACGGCCGCCACGTCCTGATTCATTGCGCCTTGCATGTCTTTATCGATCTGCTCGTCAATAATCCAGACTTTGGCGAAAATCCGCCGGAACGGCATGGTAAAAGCGCTGCTGCTGTATTGCATACGGGGCGTTAATCCGCCGAAACCGCAATCCCAGGTTTCAGAGATGCGCAACGCCGTTGCCGGATTACGCCGCAGATACCAAAAACTGATGCAGCCGGCAATCAGCGCACCGATCAAAACCAAGGGGGGGGCATAAGACGCTTGATTAGCCGAAACCGGTGCAAGCCACAACCAGCCTAAAGCGGCGTCATTCGGCAAAGTCTCGCCTAACAATTGCCCGGAAACGCCGTTGATCAGGCTGATGACCGGACCGGGAAAAATGCCGAACAAAAAGCACAATCCGGCCAGTAGCGCAGGGCCTGCCAGCATGCCTTTGTCCTGGACTTCATGCGCTTTATCGCAATGATGAGAACGGGGCTGTCCCAAAAAGATCAAGCCGAATACTTTGACAAAACAGGCGGCTGCCAATGCCGCCGTCAGCGCTAATGCAGCAGCGGCGACAGGTATCAAGCTGCGCAATACGCCATTGTCCAGCACATCGACCTGCAATGCGGTCTGAAATGCCAGCCATTCCGAAACGAAGCCGTTAAATAACGGTAATGACGAGATACTCATGCAACCGATCAAAAACAACACACTGGTTTTCGGCATCTTTTTAATCAGCCCGCCCATCATGTCGATATTTAACTCATGGGTTTGGTGATGAATCATACCGGCCCCCAGAAACAGCAGGTTCTTGAACAGCGCATGGTTGAAGGCATGAAACAGCGCCGCCAAAAAACCCAGCGCTGCCAGCTGCGGATGACCGTTGGCCATAAAAATCATCGACAGACCCAGCACCATAAAAATTATGCCGATGTTTTCGACCGAACTGTAGGCCAGAAGGCGTTTTAAATTGGGCTGCATCATCGCGTACAAAATACCGCCCAGCGCGGAGATGGTACCCAGTATCAGCAACACTACGCCCCACTGCCATTGCACGTCGCCGATCAGATCGAAGCAAAAACGGATCAGCCCATAAAGTGCGACCTTCAGCATCACGCCGCTCATCAAAGCGGAAATATGCGAAGGCGCAACCGGATGCGCTTCCGGCAGCCAGACATGCACAGGGACAATCCCGGCTTTCATACCGAAACCCAGCAATGCCAACATAAAGGCGATGCTTGCCCAGGTTGTCGACAAGTGCGACGCGCGCAAGGCATCGAAGGTAAAGCCGTCGGAAAAGCTGGCCAGTACGCCAAAGCCCAGAATAATGGCCAATGCACCGACTTCCGCCATCAGTAAATAAAGAAAAGCGGCGCGGCGATTGGCTGAGTTTTCATGCTGGAACGCCACCAAAAAATAACTGGCAACCGACATCAACTCCCAGGCAATCATAAAAAAGAATGCGTCATCGGCCAACAGCACCAGCAACATCCCGGCAACAAACAGACCGGTGAATAAGCTCAAGATTGCAAAAGGATGCTGGTTTTCCTGATAGCTGTTCACATAGCCCGGTCCGTAAAGACTGACCGCGCTCACCGCAATACCGACGATTAAAAAGAAAAAACCGGACAAGCAGTCAAAACGAACATGCCACGGCAGCCACGGCAGCCCCAAACTGAGTTGATCGGTAACCACCTCCTTACCGATCAACACGCTCAACCCGGCCAATACCGCAAAAACACCGGACAAACCCAGCAAAGCAAACACGGCTTGCCGTAACAAAACCGGAAACCGCCGTGCTTCCAGACAGCCGGTAAGCACAGACTGACTACCTTCATTGTCGCTCGGGAATTTTTTAAACCAATACTGACTAAACAGCAGTATATGCCGACGCTGATGCATCATCAGTCCCAGCAAGCCGGAAAAAAAACTTAGCAGAACAGCGCTATAAGCTAATACAAGAATCATGGAGTTCTCTCTCTATTGATAAACACGCTTAACGCACTTGCCTGTAAGTTAGCAAACCGCGTCATTGCCGTTCGCCGCATAACAGGAGTGCAAGCTTCGCTTGCCCGTTGGCAATGTATCGAAAATCTGCAGGCGAAGCTTCCGCTCCTCGGCAACTGCTCCCTGCGTTGCTCTACCTCCTGCATCCATGCAGTCGTGCTCACGCCCCTTACCTACATCCATGTAGGCAAAGCCTGCACTCCAGCCTCAGGAAACGCCCTATACGCCATAATGATCGCTTTTACGACGGCTCATGTTGTTGCGTTTCATTCTGCGCACCGCCAAAGGGTGTTCTGAGAAGGTATCATGATATTCCATTCCTATAAACTGACACTGTCCTCCCTGCCCTTCATAGTTATGCTGAAAACCATGAATGAATTCCATCACGGTATGGTCGATCAGGTACGCATTGTTCAATTGAAAGATAACTGTTTTGCCGTTCTCCAGATTGGCTAAAGCAGTCTTCAATGACATAAAGTTAGAGAAAATGGCCGCGCCGACTATCGATACTACAACAGAATCGGCATCTTTGGGTTCAATCACAAAATGAATCTTGAACAGGTTATTTAGCCTGACACCGCGCAGCATATGGATAGTAAATTTGGTGACGATACCGATAGCGACACCGATTAATAAATCGGTTGCCAACACACCGATAATCGTAACAACGAACATAAACAACTGTTCTTTACCAACGCCCATGACTTTAGCGAACTCTTTGGGCGAGGCCAGGCGAAAACCGGTATAGACCAACAATGCCGCCAATGCAGCCAGGGGAATACTATGAATCAGCCTCGGAAACAACACCACGAACAACAACATAAAACTGCCGTGAAAGAAGTTGGCCCACTGGGTTTTTGCGCCGTTGTTCACGTTTGCCGAACTACGCACGATCTCGGCAATCATCGGCAAGCCGCCGATCAATCCGGCCACCAGATTACCCGCACCGACCGCTGTTAAGTCACGGTCAAGATTGGAATGGCGCTTATACGGATCAAGTTTGTCGACCGCCATGGCGCTAAGCAAACTCTCCAGACTGCCGACCAAGCTGATACTGACAACGGCTTCCCAAAACTCTACGGTGGCGAATTTTGAAAAATCGGGAAAATAAAAGCTGGACATAAAATTTTCGGAAATCGCGACCAAAAATTTCGGTCCGACGGTTTCTTCATGATGCGATAAAAAATGCGCATCCGGCAGGAACAAATACATGTGCTCATGTTCCAGGTCAAAATACCGCGCCAAGCCCATCCCTGCCAACACCACAATAAGCGGCGCCGGAATCATCTTTAAAGTCGGGTTTTTCAATATCGACCAAATAATCAATATCGCCAATCCGGTAAAACCGATAATGGCAATTTCATGATTAAGATTCAGAAGACTATGCGGGATTTGCGCGATAGTCGAAAACAGACTGCTGCCTTTCTCCGGCGTAGTTCCCAGCATGACATGGATCTGTTTAGCCATAATAATGATGCCGATAGCCGCCAACATGCCATGCACCACCGATGCCGGGAAAAACGAACTCAAGCGCCCGGCTTTAAACACGCCCATTAAAATTTGTATTACACTGGCAACCACGATGGCAGCCAAGGCATAACGATAACCTGCCATCGCATCGCCTTCGCCGAGTTCCTGCACCGCACTTAACACCACCACGATCAAGCCGGCGGCTGGACCGTTAATGGTTATAAACGATCCGTTGATACGCGAAACCAGCATCCCGCCGATAATAGCCGTGATAATACCGGCCGATGGCGGAAAACCGGAGGCCATCGATATACCCAGGCACAGCGGCAGGGCAATAAGAAAAACCAGGAAACCGGACAATAAATCGCTACGCCAGTTTTCTTTTAAACCGGCTAAACCGGACTTTGGTAACTCTGACAGGGATGGTTCACTCATACAAATCCTCTTTCACTCCGATCCACAGCTCATCCCCGTCTTTTTCAACAGACGTGGGTTCGGCCCTCCAGTTAGTATTACCCAACCTTCAGCCTGGCCATGGATAGATCGC
>Ga0123401_111040_pt1 | contig 21089 bp, 16 predicted proteins | sample T5LLNH4metaT_FD_89915 | JGI IMG/M metagenome (GOLD analysis project Ga0123401, IMG submission 89915) | Methane-oxidizing artificial microbial communities from Washington, USA to study methane cycling - T5-LLNH4 metaT (Metagenome... | ecosystem: Engineered > Modeled > Simulated communities...
AAAAATCGGCGCACAAGCCGAGGCAGCCAAGAAAAAACTCGATAAAGAATAAGCTGGCGCGCACTGCAAGCTGCAGTTGCTGCGGCCGACACGTTATTTTTACCAGCGTTTACAATTCGCGCCCCGATTAAGCCTCCCGAGCAACTGGGATTTATCATAAAATCTCCGCATGACATGCAGCAGCCATTCGCGTAACGCGGGGGCTGCGCTCCTATACCACCACTCTCTAGCAATAAACACTACCCAAGCCATGAAAAAAATCGACATCAAGCTGCTGATACTGGCGATCAGCGTGCTGTTAAACGGTTGCGCCAGTCTCGGCAAAGGGATTACCGAAGCCATTCTGGAAAAGCAGGAAGCGGAAGACACCCGCATTTGCGAAATCAAAGGCGATAAATTCGAAGGCATCAAACCGCAGCTGGAAGTGCATGACCGGAAAATGAAGCTGCTGATGGTGCACGGAGTCGGCAACCACTTGCCGGGTTACTCCACCCAGTTCATGGAAAAGCTGGCCAAGGAACTTGATCTGACCGTCACCAGCAAAAATGTCAAAAATATCCGCTTGGCCGATGCAAAAGGCCTTGAGCGACCACTGGGCAATTTGCGTATCCACCGTTATCTGGATGCTAATAAGTCGCAGGAAATGCTGTTTTACGAGCTAACCTGGTCGGAGATTAGTGCCAAGGAAAAAGAAGTATTGTCCTACGATAACTCCGGAGAGCAGTCGTTTCGCCGCGCCGAAGTCAACGATTTGTTAAAAAAATTCTCTAACGATACCGGACCGGACCCTATCATTTATCTGGGAGAGAAACGCGAGGATATTTTGTCGGCATTCGCGCAATCCTTCTGCTGGATGATCCACGGCGACTGGAACAACCTGCCGGACGACGTCAAGCAAACCTGCTCCACCAAGAACGTCACACCGTTTTACAACGACAGCTACGCCTTCATCTCCCACAGTTTGGGTAGCCGCATTACTATCGACGGCTTGCAACAAATTGCCTCGAAGCTGGGCAACGGCGAAACGGCCAGCTACTACACCGCATTAACCAATGTTTTAAAGAATAAAGAGATACCTATTTACATGATGTCCAACCAATTGCCCATGCTGCAATTGGGACGGGCACTACCGGAAGTGGCGAATCATGCCGACACTTATTGCCAAGCCGACGGCGCCAAATACAATGAACGGATCATGGCGAAAACTTCGGTGATCGCGTTTAGCGACCCCAACGATTTACTCAGCTATGCCATTCCGCACGATTTCGTGAATAAATATCTGGATTCGCGATTATGCGTGAATGTCACCAATATCAATATTAACGTCGCCAGGGTTTATGATGCGTTTGGCTTGGGTAAACTGGCGAATCCGATGGATGCCCATATCGGCTACGATACGGACGACCGGGTGATTGCCTTGATCGCCAAAGGCATCGCTAACGAACACACCGCACCTATCGTCAAAGAGCGCTGTCACTGGGTGGAAACCATTGATTAAGCTTTTTAGGGTATGGCTGAAGGCTTAGCCATGCCCTTCCCCTCGCATTACCCCTCACAGCAGTCCTGCCCACTTCACCCTCGCTTCACATTCCCACCATCATCCGCTCACCTTGCCGGTGCATGCTGTTCATCGTCTTTTAACTCCACGGAATAAACGCGATGCAAAAAAAACTCTGGCAAAAGATCTGCATAATGTTCGGTCTGACTTTGGTGCTGCTGATACCGATAGGCATGATAAAAAATCTGGTGGGCGAACGCGCCGAACGCCAACAACAGGCGGTGAGCGACATTGCCGCCAGTTCTGCCGGTCCCCAGCAATTGTTCGGCCCGTTGTTGACTGTACCTTACACCGAGCGCTGGACCGAGATTATCGAAACCAAACAGGACGGACTGCCCAAGCGTGAACAAATCGAACGTGTCGATAATCGGCTGCTGTATTTTCTTCCCGAGCACCTGAATATAGCCGGCGAGCTTGCTACGGAAACCAAGCAGCGCGGCCTGTTCAAAGTGCGCTCTTATGTACTGAATGTCAGCATCAAAGGCGATATGAAACTGCCCGGTGCTTACGGCAATCCCAAGCCGCTACATAACGGCCAGATCAGTTTCGGCACCCCTTACGCCAGCGTCGTGCTGGCAGATATGCGCGGGGTACTGGAAGCGCCGGGCATGGAATGGGGCGGCAAGCAATATGCCTTCGAACAAGGCGCGGAGTTACCCATGCACCAAGCCAACGGCATGCACGTGTCATTGGATGCACCGCCGGTCGAGTTCGGCGCCATCAACATACCGTTTGCTTTCACGCTAAAAATACGCGGCATCGAATCGCTGGATTTTATTCCGGCCGGCAAGCAAACCCGCGTGGAATTATCCTCAGCCTGGCAGCACCCCAGCTTTTACGGCCGATTTCTGCCTGATCCGCAAACCCAGCAAGTCGGCGAGGCCGGTTTTCATGCGTTATGGTCGGTTGATGCGCTGGCGTCGAACGTCGCCGAAAGTCTTGGTAAGTGCCAGGCTATCAGTTGTTACGACAGCTTTGGTATACGTTTGATGGAACCCATTAATGTCTATTCCTTGTCTGATAGAGCCAGTAAATACGGCTTCCTGTTCGTCTGTCTGACTTTTGCAGCCATCTTTCTGTTCGAAATTCTGAAAAATCTGGCGATTCATCCGGCGCAATACGCCTTGGTGGGTTTGGCGTTGGCGATGTTTTTTCTGCTGCTGTTGAGTTTGTCGGAGCATTTGGACTTTGTGCTGGCGTATTTAATCGCCAGTGCTGCCTGCGTAATACTGATCGGCTTCTATCTCAGTGCAGTGTTGCGCAGCGCCAAACGCGGTATTAGCGCCGGCGCCTTACTGAGCGGCTTGTTCGGAAGTTTGTATGGCTTGTTGGAGTCAGAGGATAACGCGCTGATGCTCGGATCTTTACTGATGTTTGTCTTGTTAGCCCTGGCGATGGTTACCACGCGGCGCCTGGATTGGTATGGACTGAGTCAATCCGCTGCCGATAACTCGGCAATCATTTAAATCCCACCGGCTCGGGGCGTTGGCTCTAAGCAGCGTTCCGAGCAACAAAATCGAGGTAGTTATGATTGTTGCTCATCTTCCGGCCGGCTATATCGTATCGACGCTGCTGTTTAGGCGATTTGCAAAATATGGGGTCACCGGGATAAATTTTCTGCGCGCCGGCATGCTCGGCAGCATCGCGCCCGATCTGGATATGATTTATTTTTATGGTTTCGACCACCGCGCTCACCCACATCACAGTTATTTCAGTCACTTTCCCAGCGTCTGGCTGCTGTTATTAACGCTGGCGATCCTGTGTTTTCAGCATTGCCGGCACAAGAAGCTGCCGGTGTTGGCGCTGATTTTTACCGGCAACGGTATGTTGCATATGGTGCTGGATTATATTTCAACCAATATCTACTGGCTGGCCCCCTTCGTAAACAAGCCTTTTGCCTTGATTACGGTGCCCAGTGTCTACCAGGATTGGTGGCTGAATTTTCTGCTGCACAGATCCTTTGTGCTGGAAATTTTGCTGGTAATTTGGGCTACCGGTTTATGGTTTAGGCGTCGGTTAAATAGGCTCGAATTGGTCGAATAAACCTTAATCCGGAAGATGGATCGTTCCCTCGGCAAACAACACGGCTTGACCACCGACCCTGATGGTCAAGTTCTCCAGGCCTTTGTTATCCATTTCCAAGTGGATCAAGCTGCGGCGAGTGCTTAGATCACCGCGTTCCACCGCAAAAGTGTGGGTGCCTTTCTGAGTGTGTTCAAACGAGCACAGGTAACAACAAAACGCCGGTATCGCGCTGCCGACCGGCGGATCGGCATGGATGCCGATATTGGGTCCCAGCAAGCGGGCATTGAAGTCCGCTTCCGGGCTCGATGATTTCGGGCAAAACAGCAAGATTTCCTGCGCCGCGGTTTGCGGTGCCGTGGATTGCGCCCAAGCCGCGTAATTAAAGCGGGCTTTGCGCACCGATTCGACATTCCAAACCGGCACTACTAAATAAGGAAACCCGCAAGACACCAGGCGTGGCGAGTATTTTTTATGATCCAGCTCCGCAAGCTGCAAGCCTAAGAAACTGCAAATTTCATCGTCGCTGGGCGCAAAGCGGTCGACTATCGAATCGACGCTACGGCTAAATTGCACCAAGCTTGGTTGGCCATCCTGACTGGACAGATTAACTTGAATAACGCCGATATTTTGTTCGAACTCGAGTTTAGTCAGCGGTTCGGTTAACGCTACACCGCCGGACATAGCCAACACGTAGGCTGCGGCAATAATCGGATGCCCGGCAAAATTGATTTCGCCTAAAGGGGAAAATATGCGCATCCGCCGGTGCTTATTGCCATCGGCTTTGTGAAAAAGAAATACCGTTTCCGACAGATTCAATTCTTTGGCAATCTTGGCCATTTGCTCGGCATTCAAGCCGTCGGCCTTCGGTAATACCGCTATCTGCGCACCGTTGAAAATCTGGTCGGTAAAGACATCAGCGATATAATATTGGTAGTTCACACCTTACTCCATTTCACAGACAGCCAAAGACGGCGATTTTTGTTGCGCAGGCGACGACGCCGGCATCACGGCGACTCTGCCGTTTTCCAGGCGTACTTGATAGGCCGGCACACTGACGCCGGCATCTTCAAAGCACACACCTGTACGTAGATGGAAATGCTGTTTATACATCGGCGACGCGACCATCGGTTCGCCGCTTATGTCGCCTATCATACCGCGCGACAGAACGTTGGCGTGGCTAAACGGATCGAAGTTACCGATGGCATAGACTTCCTGCCGGCGTTGCAGGTAAAAAATCGCGACTTGTTTGCCTTTTACTAAGGCACACACCCCAGAATCGGCTTGCAAATCGTCGATGCCGCACACATCTATCCACGTACTCATTATGCCGCCTCCTCGATCAATTTGAAATGTTTACGTTCTTGCGCGTTGGCTGGCCGCACTTGGCCGCGTTCCTCGACAAACACCACGTTGTCGTCGGCTTGATCGCTGTTGACGAAATGCCGGAAGCGCTTCAGGCGTTGCTCGTCCGCCAGCGTGGTTTTCCATTCACACTGATAGGTATCGATAACGTGCTGCATCTGCCCTTCCAATTGTGCGCCTATACCCAGCCGATCCTCGATAACCACCGATTTCAAATAGTCCAAACCGCCTTCCATATTTTCCATCCATACCGAAGTCCTTTGCATCCGGTTGGCGGTGCGGACATAAAAAATCAACACCCGGTCGATGTATTTGATTAGCGTTTCTTTATCCAGATTGGTGGCAAACAAATCGGCATGACGCGGTTTCATGCCACCGTTGCCGCAGACATATAAATTCCAGCCGTTCTCGGTAGCAATCACGCCGATGTCCTTGCCTTGCGCTTCCGCGCATTCGCGGGTACAGCCCGAGACGCCGAACTTGATTTTATGCGGCGCGCGCAAGCCTTTATAGCGATTTTCCAACTCTATCGCCAAGCCGACGCTGTCATCGACACCGAACCGGCACCAGGTGCTGCCGACACAGGATTTGACGGTACGCAAGGATTTACCGTAAGCATGGCCGGATTCAAACCCTGCATCGATCAGTTCTTGCCAAATCGCCGGTAATTGCTCCACGCGGGCGCCAAACAAATCCACACGCTGGCCACCGGTGATTTTGGTGTAAAGCTGATATTTTTTGCCGACTTGGCCTATTGCGATCAACATATCCGGGGTAATCTCCCCGCCGGCAACGCGCGGCACCACCGAATAAGTGCCGTCTTTTTGCATATTGGCCAGGAAAATATCGTTGGTATCCTGCAAACCGATATGTTCTTTTTTCAGAATATAGTCGTTCCAGTGTGAAGCCAGGATGGAACCGACCGCTTGCTTGCAGACTTCGCAGCCCAAACCCTTGCCGTGTTTGTCCAGCAATTCGTCGAAGGTTTTGATTTCTTCCACCATCACCAGGTTATACAAATCCTGGCGAGTGTGCGGAAAATGCTCGCAAATATCAGTACTGACTTCCACGCCCAGCTTGGTCAATTCGCAATCCAATACCGACTTCAGCAGCGCGGAGCACCCGCCGCAACCGGTGCCGGCCTTGGTCTCGGCTTTCAGGCCGCCGAGCGTGGTGCAACCGGCTTCGATTGCGCCGCAAATCTGGCCTTTGCTGACATCGTAACAGGAGCAAATCTGCGCCGATGCGGGTAAGGCATCCGGCCCGAGACCGGCCGATTCACCGGCAAGTTGCGGCAAAATCAAAGAATCCGGATGCTCAGGCAGCTCGATGCCGTTCAAGCAATATTGCAACAAAGTGCTGTAAGCGGACGCATCGCCGACCAAAACCGCGCCCAACAGCCGTTTCTGATCCTGACTAACCACCAAGCGTTTATAGATTTCACTGGCACCGTTTTGATAGGTATACACCATCGCGCCTTGGGTCCTGGCGTGCGCATCACCGATGCTAGCCACATCGACGCCCATCAGCTTTAGTTTTGTGCTCATATCGGCACCGGTAAAACTGCCTGCTTCGCCTGCCAAATCAGCAACCACGGTACGCGCCATCGCGTAACCCGGTGCGACCAAACCGAAAATCTGCCCGTTCCACAGTGCGCATTCGCCAATCGCATAAATATCTGCATCGGAGGTACGGCACTGATTGTCGATCACTATGCCGCCGCGCGGCCCCACTTCCAAGCCGCAGCCACGGGCTATGTCGTCGCGCGGTCTGATGCCGGCGGAGAACAATACGATGTCGGTTTCCAGCGTTTCGCCATCGGCAAAATTCATTTTATGCAGGCATTCGGTGCCGTCGTCGATCAGTGTGGTGTTTTTGTTTAAATGTACTTTCACATCCAGCGCTTCGATCTTGCGCTTCAACATCGCCCCGCCGCCTTCGTCGAGCTGTACCGCCATCAAGCGCGGCGCAAATTCGACCACGTGCGTATCCAGCCCTAAGTCTTTCAAAGCCTTGGCCGCTTCCAAACCCAACAAACCGCCGCCGATGACTACACCAACTTTGGATTTGGCTGCCGCGGTTTTCATCGCTTCCAAATCTTCAATGGTCCGATACACCAGGCACTGCGGTCTTTCATGCCCCGGCACCGGCGGTACGAAAGGATAAGAGCCGGTTGCCAATACCAGTTTGTCATAATCGACTATTACACCTTTGGCAGAGGTGACTTGCTTACGCTCCCGGTCGATACTGGCCGCCTTGTCGCCTAAATAAATCTCGATACCGTGCTCGGCAAAGAAGCCGTCTTCCACCAAAGACAAATCGGCCGCGGTTTTCCCGGAAAAATACTCGGACAAATGCACCCTGTCGTAAGCCGCTCTTGGCTCTTCGCAGAATGTGACAATCCGATAGCGAACTCTCGCATTGCTAGCGACCAATCCAGCCAGAAAATTCTGGCCTACCATACCGTTGCCGATAACAACCAGGGTTTGTTTCATATTCATCAGGGGCCTCTGTTTACTCAGAATTTATGCAAACGCGCTACACGGCCTAGTGGCGGTAAGGCGATTCAAGGAGCTACTGTCTGGTCGCTACCGCCCTTTTTCGCAGCCAAAAAAAAAGGCATCCTGTTCGAATGATTGACTCATTCAAGCAGGACGCCTTTGTCCAGGTTTAATACGGGGGTAAAGTCTAACGACGAGACTTGCTAAATCTTTAACAAAATTTATGCCAACATTAAAAACCCTTTAAAAACGCCGCTTCCCGCCGCCAGACATTATTTTTTTCGCAAAATTCGCACTCAAATAAGGCAAAAAAACCGGTTACTTGCACCACTATGGGGCTATCTGATCGCGAATTGCCGGGTTTGTCGCTATTGAATCATTGGCATATAAACTGCTAAAAAAGACCAAGGAACGACAACCACGGATCATTCATGTCTTTTACGCCTTTTAAATTACTATCCATGCGCGGCAAGACCAAAGTGCTGCACATGAGCTGGATCGCGTTTTTCATCAGCTTTGTTATTTGGTTCAATCATGCGTCTTTGTTAGTACTGATCCAGCAAGATCTGGGGATCAGCGAAACCCAAATCGAAATCCTGTTATTGCTGAACGTGGCGCTGACCATTCCTGCTCGGGTGATTACCGGTATGCTGGTGGATAGATTTGGCGCGAAAATCAGTTACAGCGTGTTATTGGCCGTTTGCAGCATTCCCTGCTTCATGTTCGCGATGGCCGAAAACTTCACCGAACTGGCCTGGTCGCGGTTTTTACTGGGCTTTATCGGCGCCGGCTTCGTGGTGGGCGTGCGCATCATCGGCGACTGGTTTCCGGCCAGCCAAGTCGGCACCGCAGAAGGTATTTATGCCGGCTGGGGCAATTTCGGGTCGGCGGTTGCGGCGATTTTCCTGCCGGGACTGGCATTTTATTTCGGCGCGGAACACGGCTGGCGTTCGGCGATTGCCTTGACCGGCGTCATCGCTTTGATCTATTCGGTGATTTATTATTTCAGCGTGGAAAACCTGCCGCCGGAAATTGCCGCCCTGAAAACCCGCCGACCCATGGCGATGGAAGTCACCAGCATCCGCGACTTATTTTTATACATGCTGAGTCTGGTGCCCCTGTACGCGACCATCTCCTTATTAGCCTGGAAACTGTCCACGCCGGCCACGCCGGTCCTAACCGACGGCTGGAATCTGACTATTCATGCAGTCGTCTGGCTACTGTTCCTGATCCACGTGTTTCAATTGGTCAACAACAACGCCGACCGCCTCAGCCAACCGATTGCCAGCATCCATCATTATCAATACCGACAGGTATTCATTCTGGCGATAGCCTATCTGGTTACCTTCGGCTCCAAACTGGCCGTTTTATCGATGCTGCCGATGTTTTTCTTTAAGACATTCAACGAAACCCAAGGCACCAGTATGTTGGATGCCGGGTTTCTGGCCTCCAGTTTCGTGGTAACCAACGTCATCGCCCGGCCAGCCGGCGGCTGGCTTAGCGACAAGATTGGCCGCAAACTGTCCCTGTATTTATTCGTGGCCGGCCTGGCCGGCGGATATTGTTTGATGGCGATGATTTCTGCGCAATGGACTATCCTGGCAACGGTGGCGGTTACCTTGCTTTGCTCTATATTCATGCAAGCGGCGGAAGGCGCGATATTCGCGTTCGTCCCCTTGATCAAACGCGCCATCACCGGCGAAGTGGCCGGCATCGTCGGCGCTTACGGTAACGCAGGCGCCATCGTTTATTTGATTTTGCTGACCTTCGTCTCCACCGGGCAATTTTTCTTGATTCTGGGCCTGTCCTGTTTTCTGTTGTTGGGTTTGATTTACTACCTGGAAGAACCTAAAAACTACATCACCGAAATCATGCCTGACGGCTCTTTGCTGAAAATCGCCCTGGATTGAACATGGCAGCGCTTAATGTCTTGGTCGTCGATGAATTCGACAGCGAACCCTTGCTGGAAACCAGCTTGCGCCAGCACGGCTGTGAGGTGGTAACCTTGAAACTTAAAGAACTGGACATGATGCAAATTGTCCAGACCCTGAACCCCGACGTGGTGGTTTTGAATTTGTACGCCCCTAACGAGGCCGTCTTGCGCACCATCGTTGACATCAATCATAACTGTTCGCTGCCGGTCGTCATTTTCGCCGAAGATCAGCAAACCGAGACCATCAACAAGGTCATCAAAGCCGGGGTCAGTGCTTATATAGTCGACGGCTTGGATCCGAAACGCATCAAGGCCATCATCGACATCGCCATAGCGCGTTTCAAAGAACAACATGCTTTAAAAGAAGAATTAAAAAAGACCAAGACTCAATTGGAAGATCGCAAGCTAGTAGATCGTGCCAAAGCGATTTTAATCAAGTCGCAAGGTTACACGGAAGACCAGGCCTATCACGCCTTGCGCAAACTGGCGATGGACCGCAACATCGCCATCGGTGAAATGGCCAAGAACGTCATATCAATGGCGGAGTTGTTCAACAAATGACGACTTGCAGAGCGGTCGCGGCAGCTATACATCAGGTCATTATTTATTACCCGGCCCTCGAGAGTACTGGGCCTGTCGAATGATACACAAGCCTCGGCTTCGAAGCGCTCAGCCCGAAAGGAATACCCGCGACAGATAACTGCGGGTTAATAGTCCGGCATCGCAGCTTGATCTACGATGCCGTCAATACCAAATTTTACCGCTGCGTCTGCAAACACCCTATTTCGGTGAAGATGATGCCGAAATGTGCTTGAGTCGCTGAAAAAATCGTCCCCATTATTACTTCAAGCCGTACACCTTCAACTGACTGCAAACCGGTAATTGATTGTCCGGCACGGTGCAGTCTGAGGTACCGACCCGATAAATCATCACATACACCCGGCCATTCGCCACCACCGGCGGAATCATCCGCGACATCTTGCCTAAGCCGCCGTTATTGTCGTCGCCGGTGCGAAATAAGCGTTTCAACTTGTTGCCCGGCTCTATCGTGGTCGCATCGTAAGCAATCAGCTGACCTTCGGCGAACTCCTTATTGGCATCGCCGAATTTGGAAAATACCGCCCAAACGACGGCCGAATCGAAATCGATGGCGTGCGCAAAATTATTAGTTGTGGACGGTTTGCCTGATACCATCAACAAGCCGCCGGGCATACCGCCAGGCGATTCGACACCCACCGAGGCCAGGTCATCAGCTTCGGCGCGGAAGGTCGGCAAATTACCGTCTACGGTGGAAAAGTTATAGGTTTTTAAACGCGAGTTTTCGCCCCAAACATAGACGATGCCGCCGCTCTGATCGCGTTGCGCCAAGGCCAGTGAATGGATGTGGTGCATTTTGTTGTTTTCCGGGTCGCCGCATGGCACGAACCAGCCGTGATCGCTATGTCCGGATGCCGGGCACGGTAGGCTACGATTCAGATGCTGAGCCCGGTCCCAGTTTTCCTGAACACCGCCCGCAAAGTAGGTGGCCACCAACGGCGGTTTGGACATCAATTGATTAAAGCGGTCGTTCCGGCCCAAATTCAGTTTATCCAAGGAATAAATGATGCCGTCTTTGGTGCCTTGCAACAGCAGCCGGGAACCCGGCACCAGCATCGGCCCGGCCGCACCGAAATCCCAGTCTGCGCCGGCGGCATGCGCTTGTGCCCTGCCGCAGGACACTTCGGAGTTATTGTCGCTCCATAAACACTTGTCGCCGGCAACGCGCTCATCCAAAAACGCTTTGTAAAAATCCACCTTTTCCAGTTCGGGCCGCGCACCACCGACGCTGGGTTTGAAACGGAGTTTGATCATGCTTTCGGCCAGATCGACATCGCCGTTATTTGAAGTGCCGTTGGAGGTGGCGACATAAATCATGTCGTCTTCGGTGACCGGCGCACCGCCGGCATGCCAGATGCCGGCGCCCCAGGAATTGAATGAGGTGGCGCAAAATATCGCCGCTTGTTTGGAAAAACCGGCTTGGCCGAGCAAGGCCCTAGTGTCGTAAGCCACTACGAAACCATGCGGATTTTTCCGGCCGCCCATCAGCGATTCACCATTGGCGGCGAATGCCATGACCAAACCGTTGTTCTCTGTCAACGCCAGTCCGGCCCGTAGTTTGGGATAGACATATTGCTTGGTTTGATTATTTTGCTTATATGTCGCGCCGGCGTCGTTAAACCAGCAGCCGTTGCCTTCCTGCGACTTGCCGAAGATACGCACCGGTTTACTTTTTTGGCTGCCGTTCAGCGGATTTAAGGCATACACCCAGTAATCGCGGAACCGGCTGTCGTTGTTCTTCTTTTGCCAGGAAGCGACAAACAGTGTGTTGGTGGCAGGGTCAATTATCGGCGTGGCGGAAATACCCCAGGTGGGCGTGTGTTTCCACATATCCATGTCTTGCGAGCTGATTTCCGGGCCGAGTTTAACTTTATAGACGGTTTCGTTGGTACGGGCGTTAATGCCGATGACGTCATTCTTCATGGTGGTGATGATCACTAAATCATCGGCGCCGGCGCCCTTTTCAATCACCAAGGGCTGGGTTTCGACTTTGGCGTTGAAATCGTAAGTGCGCAGCAGCCCGAATTGCTCGGTATTCACGTTAGTTTTATTCAGCGTGAACTCTTGATTATTGGCCGCGGTACGAAAATTATTGCCGGCGCGTTGCGTCACGCTAACCGCCAGCGCGGCATTAACCCAAAAAACCGTAAAGATAAAACCCAATTGCAGCGTTTTCATGGCTCACTCCCCCAGTTGAATGTCAACTGAGCCTAGAGTGCGCGCAAGTGGCTTGTCAAGTTCTTTAAAAATAAAAGTATTTACAGACTCTGGCCTAACACATGGCTTATTTTCTGATACATGTATGCTTACCTGAGCGGTGGCATCAGGTTTTTATGGGCGAACACCGAAAAAGTTTGCCAAAACGCTTACCACAGCGAATCGTAAGGGTGAGTTTTTTATAGTACTCTAGCCACACCGCGAACATTGCGCGGAACAAGCGTAAATCCCGGTTGCGGCGAGGTGAGGATGTCATGGATATAAAGCTGCCTTTAGATGCGAAACTTGTGATGGCTTTGAACAAGTCGAGCGCGCCGCTTGCCGAGCTTAAATTGAATCAAGTGTTAGACGCCAAAATCATTACCAATCAAGTCATGCTGAACACGCTGACTGTCAGCGTCGCCGATAAAACCATGACTTTGCAGAGCCAACAAGCATTGGCTTTGCCACCCGGCCAGACCTTGCAGTTGCAAGTGGTGAAACTTTTGCCGACCCCGGAGCTAAAAATTATCGCCCCGCCACCATCGCAAACGCCCAATACCTCAAACTCAGCGCCGCCCGAAGCACAACTACTCAAATTACTGCCCTCCCCGACCACTCCAGCGCCTGCAACAGCACCTCTAGCCAGCAACCCGCTAGCCACATTAAACCCCGGTGACCATGTACAGGCGCAAATTTTGAATATCGGCAAACATACGCTAACGGTGCAACTGACGCCGGAGCCGAGTGATGCCAAGCAAACCCAAAGCACAGCGTTGCCTGGCGGCGAAAGCCGAGCAGTATTGGATAGCAAACAACTGCAATGGAGCGATCCGGCGGCTAAGTCCACGCTAACCGTCGGTAGCCGCATAGATTTACAAATTCTCAAGAGCGGTGAGCGCCCAGTGCTGAGCGCATCGTTACCGGCACCCTCTATTGACGAACAGATAGCGACGGTGTTCAAGCAGTTATTGCCCGTTCAAGTGCCGCCGCAACAATTTCTGGCGCAACTGGCGCCTCTGATAAAGCCTGCCGAAAGCGATAAAGCCGTAGGCCAATTACTCAAGCAACTGGCCCACGAAATATTGCAGCATATTCCGGACAAAACCAAGCTGTTCGAACCGGCCACTCTCAAGCAAGCCATCGCACAATCCGGCTTGTTTATGGAACGCAATTTGGTCGAGGCAGAGGCAAAACCCGCGTCATTCGTGTTGCCAGACGATTTTAAATTAAAACTGAGCAAGCTGATTGCGCAGTTGGGCTTGGAGCTGGCTGTGCCTAAGGATGAAAATGCGGCTCAGCAGACAGCAAGCGAACTACTGAAAGAAACCTTGCAAAAGGCCCAGGGCAATCTGGCCAAATTGACCTTGGATCAACTCAATTCGCTGCCCAGGGACGATTCGCCAAAACAGGTTTGGATGCTGGAATTACCGTTCTTCAACAAAGCCGAGCCGGAAACATTGCAGCTGATAGTGGAACAAGACAAACAAGCCAACAGTGAGAACGGCCAAAAGAACTGGGTAGTGAGCATTACCATTACCCCTCCCGAACTTGCTACAATACACTGCAAGGTCTCCTGTTACGACGGCAGTATTAACACCCGTTTCTGGAGCGAGTCCACCAGCACCGTGGACAAAATCAATGCGCGTCTGGACTATTTAAGACAACAGTTCGAACAAAAAGGATTAATACCCGGATTTATGGATGTTCAACAAGGGAAACCCTCGCAAACCCATCCACAAACGCTCCCGCCGCAAAGTCTGTTGAGCGAAAAAGTCTGATACCGGGACCGGAATACAGCAATTGGATAAACAAATCTGCCGCGAACCGGCAAACAACTTACTCACCAAGCCAGGCACTAGACTGCCGTGGCTGCCGAAACAACTTCTTACTTTAGCCAACGCTATGGAGAATTAACGCATGTCCCACCAAGTTACCCTGACCCAGTTCATCATCGAGCAGCAGCGCGGGCTACCGGAAGCATCCGGTACGTTCACGCTGCTGCTAAATAACATTGTGACTGCGTGCAAACAGATCTCCCACCGGGTCAATTGCGGCGCTTTAATTGGCGTATTGGGCAGTGCTGAATCCGAAAACGTGCAGGGCGAAGTGCAAAAAAAGCTGGATATTATTACCAACGACATCATGGTCAAGGCTTTGGACTGGAGCGGTTCACTGGGCGGCATGGCATCGGAGGAAATCAACGATCCGATCAAAATCCCCAAACAATATCCAAAGGGCAAATACCTGGTGTTGTTCGATCCCTTGGACGGTTCGTCGAATATCGATATTAACCTGACTGTGGGCACCATTTTTTCGATTCTGCGCTGCCGCGAAGGCGTTGAGCCGGAAACCGAGGATTTTTTACGCAAAGGCACCGAACAAGTGTGCGCCGGTTTTGTGTTGTACGGTCCTTCCACCATGTTGGTCCTAACTACGGGCAATGGTGTGAACGCTTTTACGCTGGATCAGGATATCGGCGAGTTCATTCTGACCCATTGCAATATGAAAATTCCCGAGGACAGCAGCGAGTTTGCCATCAACATGTCCAACCAACGTTTCTGGGAGCCGCCGGTGAAGCGTTATATTGACGAATGTGTCGCCGGCGTCGACGGGTCGCGCGGCAAAGATTTCAATATGCGTTGGGTCGCTTCGCTGGTCGCTGAAGTCTATCGCATCCTCACGCGCGGCGGGGTATTCCTGTATCCGCACGATTTACGCGATCCTTCCAAGCCCGGCAAACTACGACTGATGTATGAGGCCAACCCTATGGCATTTATCATCGAACAAGCCGGCGGGCTGTGTTCCACCGGTCGCGAACGAATTTTAGATCTCAAACCCAGCAGTATTCACCAACGAGTGCCGTTGATTTTAGGTTCTAAATCCGAAGTAGAACGGATAGTTGCCTATCACCAACAAGATTAACCGGTAATCCGTTGCTATGTCGCCGCTTCCTTGAGAAGCGGCAAATTATCAAACCCAACACTATGCTTTCATTGAAAACTCAAGCCCCTGAGCCGATTAAAAATCAAGTCAGTTGCGTTAATTGCAGTCTGGATAATATTTGTTTACCGCGCGGTTTATCGCAAGCCGAAATTAATAACATCAGCCAAGTCGTCAAGGCCCGTAAAACCTTGCAACGCGGCGACTTTATCTACCGCGAAGGCGACAATTTCCGCGGTATTCTGGCAATAAAGTCCGGTAGCGCCAAGTTGGTGGCTAACGATAGCCATGGCAACGAGCATATATTGAATATTCTGTTGCCCGGCGAACTACTGGGCTTCGACGGTCTCTCCGCCGAAAAGCACGGCTGCGCGGCGATTGCGTTGGAAACCATGAGTTTTTGCATCCTACCGGCCGACAATATGGAAGATTTGTTCAAGAACATGCCCAGCCTGACGCGCGAATTGTTTCGGCATACCGGCGAGAAAATGCTGGAGGACAAAAACCAGCTGGTATTGAGCAAACGACCGGCGGAAGAGCGTTTGGCTTATTTTCTGATCAGCTTATCTGAAAGGTTGAAACGGCGCGGATTTTCATCATCTGAATTTAAATTGTCACTCACCCGCCAAGAAATCGGCAATCACTTAGGCTTAGCCTTGGAAACGGTGAGCCGCCTGCTGAAAAAATTCCAGGACGATAATTTGATCGTGGTGCAGAACCGCTTTATCGCAATCAAAGATATTACCGCCTTGCGCAATATGTTGGTGCCATTGGAATAAGCTACTAATTTTTTATACCGATACCTTTGTGCAACAACAGCAAGCTCAGGGCAGTTAAAAACACGATAAAGCCACCCGTCATCGCGAAAGCCAGTTCGATCTCGACATCACTGACCCCGATCATGCCGTAACGAAAGGCATTGATCATGTATAAAATCGGATTGGCTTGCGCGATTTTTTGCCATATTCCCGGCAACATCGCTACCGAATAAAATACACCGCCCAAGTAACTCAACGGCGTCAGTACAAAGTTGGGAATGATGGAAATATCATCAAAACTATCGGCAAACACCGCGTTGATGAAGCCGGCCAGTGCGAACAAGGTTGCAGTCAGCACAAACACCGCAGCGGCGATGTCCCAATGCAAAATCGTAGTATGGGTAAACATCATCGAAATCCCCGCCACCACCACGCCAACCAACACCCCGCGCGCGATGCCGCCGCAGACATAACCGGCCAAAATCACATAATTCGGTACCGGTGCCACCAAGAGTTCTTCGATATGGCGCTGGAATTTAGTGGAATAAAACGAAGACACCACATTGGAATACGAATGGCTGATCACCGACATCAGAATAATGCCGGGCACGATGTAGTCCATGTAGCTGACGCCATGCACCAGGCCTATGCGGTCGCCAATCAATTTGCCGAAGATGAGGAAATACAGTGCCGTGGTAATGGCCGGCGGCAGCAGCGTTTGCGGCCAAATCCGAGTGAAACGGCGGATTTCTTTGAGCAAAATCGTCAAAAAAGCGACTGAGTAGTTCATTGCACCAGATCCAAAAATAATTGTTCCAGTCGATTGGACTTGTTGCGCAGGCTGAGGACTTCGATATGTTGCTCAGATAGCGCCTGGAATAAACGGTTTAGACCGAGACTTTTCGGCACAGCGACGTCTAACACAGTATCGGCACTCAGCACAATTTCACAGCCATCGATTGTCGGTGCTTGAGTTAATGGGCGAGATATATCCAATACAAAATGATCGGTGTGCAAGCGGCTCAACAAACTGCTCATCGCCGATTTCTCGATGATTTGTCCGTTATTGATGATGGCGATATTCCGGCACAGGCTTTCGGCTTCTTCCAGATAATGGGTAGTTAAAATGATGGTGGTACCTTGTTTGTTCACGTCTTGCATCATTTCCCACATCGAGCGGCGGATTTCAATATCCACGCCGGCGGTGGGTTCGTCCAATATTAACAAGCGCGGCGAATGCACCATGGCTCTGGCTATCATCAAGCGCCGCTTCATGCCGCCGGACAAACGTCGGGAAACTACGTCGCGTTTATCCCATAGTTCCATTTGCCGTAAGCATTGTTCGGTGCGCTGTAAGGCTTGCTTACGTGGAATGCCGTAATAGCCGGCCTGGTTCATCACCACGCTCATGCTGGTTTCAAATTGATTGAAGTTAACTTCCTGCGGTACCACACCAATGCAGGTTTTGGCGGCGACATTGTCTTTATCCAAGTCGTGACCGAAGATGCTGACCGATCCGCTGGTTTTGTTGACCAGCGAACTGATGATGCCGATCAAGGTCGATTTGCCGGCGCCATTAGGACCCAACAACGCGAAAAAATCGCCGCGCTGGACCTCGAGATCCACGCCTTTCAAGGCTGCAAAGCCGTTGTTGTAAGTCTTTTTTAGGTTTTGGATGGATAAAGCCGTCATGCTCTGATGTTATAATCCGGGGCAAAGAAATTGACGCGCTATTTAAATATGCGCCAATAAAGCTTTCGGATTTTATCAGAATTCACCGCTCCTCAGCAGCCTGAACAGGATTAGACTCTTGCCACATCAAATACCGACCAGTGTTGCTGCCGTCGATCTGGGTTCCAACAGTTTTCACATGATTATATGCAGCTTGCACAACGGCAAATTGCAAACCATCGACCGCTTGAAAGAAATGGTGCGTCTGGCTGCGGGATTGGATCAACATAAAAATCTCGACCAGATCACGCAAGAACGCGCCTTAGCCTGCCTGGAACGCTTCGGTCACCGCATCCGGGATTTTGCACCCAACAGCGTCTCCATAGTCGGCACCAATACGCTACGCATCGCCAGAAACTCGCAACAATTCATCAACAAGGCCGAAAAAGCTCTGGGGCATCCGATTCATATCATTTCCGGCATTGAGGAAGCGCGCTTAATTTACCAAGGCGTGGCCCACAGCCTGGGCAGCAATGCCAACAACCGCTTTGTGATGGATATCGGCGGCAGTAGCACAGAGTACATTATCGGCCGGGATGATATTGCCCACACTAAAGAAAGCCTGAACATGGGCTGCGTCACTGTTAGCCAGAACTTTTTCAAAAACGGCGAACTGACCAAAAAGGCCTTTCGTAAGGCAGTGCTGTTTGCCGAGCAACATCTCGAACCCTTTCAGAATATGTTCAATGCCAAAAACTGGGAGGAAGCCATTGGCGCTTCCGGCAGCCTGAAGGCGGTCAGCAATGTGTTACAAACCATGGGCTGGAGCAATAACGACATCACCAATGAAGGCTTGGAACAGTTGGTCGCCCACCTCTTAAAACTGAATCGGATCGACGAAATCAGCTTTCCAGCCTTGAGTATCGAGCGGCGGCCGGTGTTTATCGGCGCGGTCGCTATTGTTTATGCCACGTTCAAGACCTTGAATATTCAGCAAATGACGGTTTCGGATGGCGCATTGCGCGAAGGTCTGGTGCAGGATTTACTCGGTAGAATTTACAACGATGACGTTCGTTCGCAGACTAGCCAGACCATTGCCGCACGTTACCACACCGACACATCACACAGCCAACAGCTCAAAGAAACCTTACGTTACATCGCTCAGCAATTAGACGACCACCCTTGCTTTAACGACAATCCTGCCAGTTTACAGTTTTTGGAATGGGCGGCGGAACTCCATGAAATCGGCTTTGAGATTGCCCATAGCCAGTATCACAAGCACAGCGCCTATATTATCGAAAATGGCGATTTGGCGGGGTTTTCCAAACAAGATCAACTGTTGCTGTCTAAGTTGGTGCGCAGCCACCGCAAGAAGCTTAATTTAAGCCGTTTTGAGGATTTGCCGTTTCCTTGGCGCCAACATGCGCCGATCATGGCAGTAGTATTTCGGCTGGCCGCTTTGCTGCACCGCAATCGTAATAGTAAACGCCCGGACTTTAGCATCACGATTAATCGCCACGATATAAAAATCGATTTTCCGGAAAATTGGCTGGAACAAGCGCCCCTGACGCATGCTGATCTCAAACAAGAAATGTATTACCTCAAGGAGGCTCGTTTTAATTTGATCTTCGATCAATGCTGAAATTTCTACTTTACATCCTCCTTTCGCTGGCAATATTGTTCGTAGGCTTACTGTTTTTCGCAATCGACGATACGCCGTTGCTAAAAATCCATCAGGGTTTGAACCGCGAAGACATACAGCGCGCGAAGCAGTTATTGCATGTGGCACCGGAGGAAAGAGGCCAAATTAAAACCGTTAGTTTGGACCAGAAGGACTTGAATATTGCGGTGAGTTATCTATTAAACCATTTTGCGGAAAATACGACGCAAATTCAGATTGTAGATGACAGATTGATGATTCAGATAGCGATATTTGTCCCTAAAAGCCCCTGGGGCAGATATTTGGACTTTAGTTTTAATCTACGACAGGTAGATGACGCCATTTTTATCAAGTCTTTGAAAATTGGTGAAATTTCCATTCCCGATCCCGCCGCAAATCTCCTGATTCCCGCTATCGTGCATAACACGCCGCTAGAGCAGCATTGGCAATTGTTGAGCCTATACGTCAAGAAAGTCCGCATTAGCCCGCAAGCTTTGGAAATCAGTTATCTAGGATCCATCGTCGACGCGGCAAAGCAATTGGCTATCCAAAAGCATCGGGATTACCCAAACCTGCATCGTTATCAACAGCAAATCAACGAAATCGTCAGCCAACATGATCCTAGCTGGCGCTTATCTATTACTGATTTGTTGCAACCTTTATTTTTGACGGCGTATCAACAAACACCGACGGAGGACGCCGTTCAGGAAAATCGCGCGATCATCATTGCTGTCGGCAGCTATATCTATAAACAGGACTTACGCCGCTATCTGCCGCTTGGCTTGGTTTACAGCAAGGAATATCCTGTATTTGCTTATAAGCGAGTGGATATACCGCAGCATTTTATTGCTTCGGCATTATTGGCAATTCTTGATTCCTCATTACTCGGCGAGCAAATAGGCATAGATAAAGAACTGGGAGATGCGCAAAAAGGTAGCGGCTTCAGTTTCATTGATTTGACAGCTGATCGAGCCGGGACTCGATTTGGTCAAATAGCAGTAGCATCAACCGAGAAAGCGAGGGAATTACAAAGAATAATGTCTAGCACTAAAGATTATTCGTCTATTATCCCGGAATTACAGGATTTACCGGAACATATGGACGAAGCGACATTTGTTAGCAAGTTTCATTCGGTAGGAAGTTCTGCATACAACGAACTGATCCAACTAATCGACGACAGGATTAACGGCTTGCCGGTGTATCGATTATAAGTACCTACAGAAGGCACCCAAACCAGATCTGACAAAGTCGCACTACTCTGGTTTGCCGCCTGTTAAATTTTAGTATTAGCTAAAAATCGATTCGAACGAATAGCCACTACTTTCAAGAATTTCTTTGAGACGCTTCAAACCGTCCATTTGTATCTGCCTAACTCTTTCCCGAGTGACACCCAATTCTAGCGCCACCTGTTCCAGAGTTGCGTTTTCGAAGCCGCAAAGACCATATCTGCGGCATATGACTTCGCGCTGTTTTTCGGCAAGCTGATAGACCCAGTAGGTGACGTTATTTTGGATAAAGTCGTCTTGCAAGATTTCAGCAGGATTACGGCTTTCTTCTTCGGAAATTGTCTCAAGTAGGGGTTTGTCAAAGTCCTTACCGAATGACACATCAACAGATGTGACACGCTCGTTGAGTTTCAGCATTTTACTGACGGTTTTAGCCGGTTTATCAAGATGCCGCGCAATCTCGTCGACAGTCGGCTCGTGATCAAGCTGTTGCGCTAAATTCCGCTGCGCTTTCAAATAAATGTTCATTTCTTTAACAATATGAATCGGCAGGCGAATAGTTCTAGTCTGATTCATGATTGCACGCTCTATGGTCTGCCTGATCCACCAGGTTGCATAGGTAGAAAATCTGAAGCCACGATCAGGATCAAACTTTTCCA
>Ga0123401_105071_pt1 | contig 18640 bp, 18 predicted proteins | sample T5LLNH4metaT_FD_89915 | JGI IMG/M metagenome (GOLD analysis project Ga0123401, IMG submission 89915) | Methane-oxidizing artificial microbial communities from Washington, USA to study methane cycling - T5-LLNH4 metaT (Metagenome... | ecosystem: Engineered > Modeled > Simulated communities...
AAATTCCGACTCGGGGCTCAATCGAAGGCGGTTTGCTGCAGGAAATTCTCGCCATGGCGATGTTGCTGGCCGATCCGGATAAAACTCGGCGGCACGGAGAAGGATTGTTGGCGGCGCAAGCGCTCACACTAGAAACTGACGTTGATGCTGAAGAAACCCTCGATCAAGCGGAGGCCGAGCCATCTGTACTACCAGCATCAGCGCCTGTCATCGCTGTGACCGTTTCAGACAATCCGGATTTTACCAATCTGTTTGATGGCATCTTTGATGATGAACTCGAAGCGGAATTGGCATCGGATGACTGGGCGCTGGAGGTTTTGCTGGATAAGCATCAGTCTGAGCGAAAAACAGGACATGATGCCGATCAAGATCAAGCGCATGATTCGGACCAAGCGGCGGCACCGAGAACGGTGACGGCAGGCGTCGATGAGGAAGCGGACGACTCCGACCAGGACTACTGGTTCTGATCTGACGCCATTTAACTATTCACCCACTGGGGCAAAGTCATGTCCCGCTGGGGTCATGGTTTGCCCCTAATTTTTGGAGCACACCATGAAAAATAGAACCTTACACAACGCCTTCCCCATCGTGGCGGCCGCCATCGGCAATCGCTTTGGCGTCAAAGTCAGTGTCGGTGGGAATCAAGCCTATACCGATGGCAAATCCATTCAGTTGCCGGCTTATGACGGTGACGATGCGGAATATCAGGATGTGGCCTGGGGGCTGTTGGCCCACGAAGCGGCGCACATTCGTTATTCGGACTTTACGCTGCGCTACGGTAATTCAGTATTACGCCGTCGGCTTTGCAACGCGATTGAAGATGTCCGCATTGAGTATGAACTGGCCAAGGATTTTCCGGGAACTCGGCTGACGATTCGCACGGTAATTGAAAAGATGATTGCCAAAGGCGACTTTGTCGCCAGCAATATCACTGATCATCCGGCCAATATTCTGTATAGCTTCGTGTTGAAAAGCTTGCGTGCCAGGGTATTGGGTCAGTCGTCGTTACGGCCGTTGGTCGAAGAAACTGAAACCGCTTTGAAGGCAACGTTCCCCACCGGCGCTGTGACACGTTTGAAAGGCTTATTGTCCGAAGTCCCGGAGGGATTGCAATCCGAATCCGATTGCCTGCAATTGACTGATCGCATCCTGACCATGATTGAGCAGGAGTTCGAGCAACAACGGCAGCGCAATCAGACTCAGCCATCGGTTGATGAGGACACATCGTGTGAATCGGATGATACGGATCAGGCCGGTGAAACAGCTGACTTGGACAATTCGAACGCTTCGGATTCCGAGGATGATATGGAACACGATCAAGATTTACCTACGGATAATGACGACGAACAGTCTTCAGAATCCGGTGGTAACGATGATTCCAATCCGGAAAATCCTGACGATGAACCCAGTGCGCAGGCAGAAAGTTCTTCATCCAATCCGCAAGGTGATGACGAAGAGAGCACGGAGATTGCAGACCCGATGGGCGTCTTGCAAACCCTGTTGTCCGCCAGCGACGGTGACATCGAACAAGACCTGTTTGAATCCCTTAAATCAGCCTTGTCGTTGGCGGCGGAAAACGTGTCAGAACTGCTAATGCCCAGTGGCCACGAGCCACCTATGGACGATCAGGCCGGTGCGTTTTTTCTGCGTAAGGTACAAAGCGAATCGGGGAAAATCCGCGCCGCTTTACAAGGCCTGGTGCAGTCACAAACCCTCAACCGCTCGCAACATGCGTGTCGTGGACGGCGAATGGATGGTAAGCGTTTACACCGCTTACCACTCGGCGAAACCAAGGTGTTTCAGCGTAAGCAGGCCAAATCGGCGCCCAATACTGCGATTCATCTGCTACTCGATAAATCCGAAAGCATGGGTTATCAGGTGACCGATAGCCAAGGCCAACCCATCGGATCGCGTATGCCGATTGCGTTGGAAGCCACCTTGGCGCTGGCATTGGCCTTTGAAGGCATTCCGGGGGTTAATCCTGGCGTCACTGCGTTTCCCGGCATTCAAGATGACTCGGTATTTCGTCTGCTGGAGCATGGTCAACGTGTGAATGCCCGTACCGGTGCTTTTTCGCTGGCAGCCACTGGCAGTACGCCGATGACCGAAGCGATTTGGTTTGGTGCGGCGTCGCTATTAGGTTGCCGAGAACCTCGCAAAGTGTTGATGGTCATGACCGATGGTCAGCCCAACGATACCTTGAGCACGCTGGAACTGTTGCAGCGTTGCCGCGATAGTGGCATTGAAACGGTCGGTGTGGGATTGGGATTGGATGTCAGTCATCTATTCCCGATTGCGATCACCATTAACGATCTATCAGAGCTGAGAGCGCAATTGTTCGAACTCTCGAAAGCGGTGTTGTTGGCTGCCTAAGTCTCGGCCAGTCATTTATCCGTAGCCCAATCCTTGGCTTAATGCCTTGGATTGTGGCTATGGGTAGCTGATTGCAACCGTAGTTTGTCGAAGGCTATGTTCGCGTTAGTAGTTGAAAGGACATTGAAGCCGTCATCCCGGCATGGATTGCCGGAATCCAAGTCACAAGGATGTGAAGAAATCTTGCCATCCATGACTTCTGGGCCCCGGCAATCCATGCCGGGGCGACGTCAACTATTAACGCGAACATAGCCTTGTCGAATGCACTCACATCCTGGAGCCCATTCGACAAACAGACCTTTCATGCGTTCTTTTCGAAGAATGCTGAATCCGACCTTGGTCGGCGTTCCGTCATTAGGCGGCGAGCAAGGTGATCCCTTGATCGTGTCGGGTGCGTTAAGCCCGATGTAAATCGCAGTGGTGCTACCCACTGAAAATCAAAACCCGCTTCGGGCGACCATCGCCCGGCCGGGCGCTGCTCATTCGAAGTGTTTTCTTAAATCTTTAAAGGAGAACTTCAATGAACTTTATTTTCGGCGTCATCCTACTGGCTATGTTTATCCTCGCCTTGCGGGTGATTTGGGCAACAGCATTGCAACTGCTGAGCGCATTCAAACACACAGCTCAAACGTTTCACCGCTATCGTGCGCAGCGTTTGGCACGACACCGGCTACCGGTGATCATGCCCACCATCCGTCACGAGGTAGATTGGTTGGCCATGTCGGATTCCGTGCGTCAGGAAATTCATAGTCGCAACGCAGGTTCCAATCGGCAAGTTGATCGATTGGATGTGGAGTTGCAGATAAAATCCAAAACCATGGAACTGATTAAAGCCGATATTCAAATCGCCAAGTTACAACTGGAATTGGAAAAAGTCAGACCAATGGCAGCTTTAGATGAGCCGAAAGCCGGTAAACTGACAAAACGCTCGAAAAAAACTACTTCAGTGATGGATGAAGATTTATCCAAATCATCCCATCCAGTGCGTCAATTGAGGACTGCTCTCAAGTCTGGTAATGGCCTGGAGATTCAGGCTAATGAGCTTGCCCGCCATTGAAAACCGACCACTGAGCACCCGTTTGTGTTTTGAAGATACGAACGGGGTTTCTGTTGATTGGTTGATCAAATTGAGTCGGCAATAAGTTTGATGGCAACAAAGCCGAAAAATCGTGTTGGCTCTCTCGCCTGAGTTGGCGAATACGACTTAATAACGTCCAAGCGATTTCTGGATCGTCAATATCGTTCAAGACTTCCGCTTCGGCAGCGTCCAAATCAGCAAATAATTTTTTGCAGATTGGGGTGGCTTGATCGTTGGAATCCAACGGAATCGCCATCGGTTTTCGACTTGGATACGTCTCTTCCGTCTGCTTAGGACTGAGGAAATCAAAAATGCGCAAAATATCGTCAAACATGGCTATTTCTCTGCTTTTAATGAGTTTTAGTCACCATATACCGATTTTTGCGCGAATTCAACCCCGCTGCGCAAGCCGATTTTCGGCTTTATTCAGCGACTTTACCCTTGCAGGAACTTCATCCTGCCGGGTGGTCGTTCCTGCATTTTTTGGAGAACATGACCATGAAAACAATCAACCAACCCATCGTTGGCACAACCGCTGTCGAAAACAGCACGGTTCGCTATCTGAATCAGTACCGCTGTCCCTACTGCCAAACCGAATGGGAGGATGTATGGGATTGCGCCTGTAACGATCGCTGCCCGGACTGCAACAAGGAGATCGAGCCTTATGAAAGCGCATTGATCGAGGGTGAATCGGTGGAAACCGAATTGCCAGACGAAAAACCCGCCTCCGCCAATGTCACGGCGGCGGCTGTGAATCGGCTTTTCGTAGTTTCTTATGAAATCGACTATGTGCACCGGGTGTCGGTGGGTATCACCGCGGATAGTCCCGAAGCTGCACAACAGATTGCCGAGCAGGCATTCAACGATGCCACCATTTGGGATGACACAGCTAACGTGCCGCTATTATCCGACGAATACCTTGAGTCGGGCGATGAAAGTTTGGCCTGGGAATGCGTGGCCGTTGAACAATGGCCGGAACCGGATCATTCGGTTCGGCAATTGAAGAAAGAGCAAGCGGCCATGCAAGTTTGCCGCGGTTTGGTTGAAGCCTATCAACAAGGCGAAACCAATGGCGGCAGTATCGATTGGGAAAATTTAGATCAGTTAATCCCTCTGGCCTTACAAGCCTTGGGAAAGCCTGTACTGGAGATCCAATCCTGAAAAGTGCGCGCGGTGTTTAAGCGCGCAATTTGCAAAAACCTGAGTTAGCCACGTCATTCTATTCGGCACTCATTTTTGTCCATCCACACGGGAATGTCCTATTCCCGCTGGGGAATCGTGATGTTTCCGTATTTTTTGAGGACAACATCATGACACAAGTCTTTGAACACACCTTCGGCACGGGTCATTGCATCCAGTATCAGCGTTTGCCGTCCGGCACCTGTTATCACGCCGATACACCGGAACCGATGGTTGATTTGTTGGAACAACTTCGCCATAGCCGACGCAAAATTCGGGTTTATTACGGCGATACCCAAACCGGTCAGTCGTGGCTTGATGAACACGATGTCATCGGCTGGATTGGCCGTTCGACAGGCACCATCAAAGTGCCGTTATTGATCGAACCAGGTGACATCGGAGGTCCAGCGTTACTGGATCATTGTATCGTCCGTGTCGACAGTCCCCGCCAGGTACTTTACCAACATGATGATTTTCGAGTTGGCGAGGTAGAACTGGTGAAAGGCGAGCTTAACCGCTTGCCCTGGGAAATCTGGATCGACGGCAGCGTGCATGCCCGGTTCAAAGTAAAAACCGAAGCCCGGCAGTATCAGGACTTCATTCAAGGTAAGCGGTTCGCGTTGATATGACGCGCCGTTTAATTTCAACACTCGGTTAAACCGAGTCTTTCACACTACCCCTGCGGGATGATGCTATCCCGCCAGGGATAAATCGGTCGTCAGGGGCTTCTTTGGAGAAGATCATGACAGACCCCTATCAATATTACCCCACGCCAGAAGCACTGAGCCGTAAAGCCTGGGCGACGTTCAAGAACCAACAATTCACTCGGGTATTGGAGCCTTCAGCAGGCGAAGGCCATTTGCTTCGTTCAGTACCGTACCAGTATGGGAAACGTTTGCCGATCGATTGCATTGAAATCGATATCCGCAAGCACGCGGTTCTGCGCGATGAAGGCTTTGCCGTGGTGGGGATGGATTTTCTGCAGTTTCAAAGCGGCAGTGTCTATTCGCACATCATCATGAATCCGCCGTTTGCCGACGGGGCCAAACACGTGTTGAAGGCTTGGGAGATTTTGTTTGACGGTGAAATCGTCGCCATCCTCAACGCCGAAACCGTGCGCAATCCGTTTTCGAAGGAACGCCAGCTGTTATTGCGTTTGATCGAGCAGCACGGCGAAGTCGAGTTTCTGCCAGAAATGTTCGCCGGCGAGGATGCCGAACGCAAAACGCCGGTCGAGGTGGCCTTGGTCTGGTTGAGGAAAACCTCAACGTTTGAGCAGGACATCCTCGGCTGTATTCTGGATGATTTGCGCCAGGATAGGCGGGAGGCCGACGATTTAGCCGGTGAGTTTCAAATGCCCAACGAGTTGGCCTTACCAAACGCCTTCATCGACAATGCGGTACTGATGTTCAATGCCGCGGTCGAAGCCGCGCGCCAAGCCGTATTCAGTGAAGCCCGAGCCAGTCGTTATCGGGCCATGCTGGGTAAAACTCTCGGCGAACTGAGCGGTGGCGGTATCAGTAGTGAAGACGAGTCGTCTTCGGATGCGGTGAAGCGGACGCTGTTTAAACGCTATCACGATTTGAAGAATCGGGCCTGGGTCAGCATTTTACGCTCGACACAGGTCACGTCGCGTTTGTCGTCGGCGGCGCAAAAACGCTTGGAATCGGATTTCGAAACGGTGAAGTCCTTGGAATTTACCGTACCGAATATCTACGGCTTTTTGCAAGGCATCATCGATCAGCAAGGTGAAATTCAACTGAGCATGGTATGCGATGTATTCGATTTGATCACCCGCTATTACAGCGATAACGCGGTGTTTTACATGGGCTGGAAATCCAATGATAAACATCGCACGCTGGGTATGCGGATCAAAACCACGCGCTTCATTCTGCCGGGTCATGGCTCGAGTTCTTACCAGAATGGTTTGAACTGGGAATCGGAACGGCTGCTGGCCGACTTCGACAAGGTATTTGCCTTGCTCGACGGCAAGACCGAAGCGGAAGTAAGTTTGGTATCGGTGTTTCGGCAGCATTTTCACGCACTTCGGGTCGGCAAGCGGATTGGCGGTAGTTATTTTGACGTTCGCTATTATCCCGGCGTTGGCACCATTCACTTTTTTCCGAAAAGTAAAACCCTGATCGATCGGATGAACCGTTGGGTCGGCCGCCAGCGCCGCTGGTTGCCGCCGGTGGACATCCAAGCTGGAAAAGGTTTCTGGCATCAGTTCGAACAAGCGGAAGCGTTCGATAAGGCGTTTCACACCGAAGTGAACAAGCAGTGCAAATGCGATGGCCGACCTCTCCGATTCGATCCCTTCTGGGCTATCAAGCACGGCGGGGAGTCGGAACGGGAAAGAGGCCATGGCCTGTTGACACAAGCAATGAGCACGGTACTTGTCAGTCGGGGTATCGATCCCGATGCGGTATTGGAAAACGCCCAATCCAGCTTGCTGGAATGGGCGGGGTCTGTACCATCGGCTATTGATCTGGCTTTGGCATCGTAATCCGGTGTTATACAGGTCTTTAACTTAACCACTGGCCTAGCCAGTACTACCCGCCTCGGGGAGATGATCCGTTCTCCCCGTCGGGGTTGGACTATGTCATGTCCTTGGGGCATTTTTATACCCGGAGATAACACATGAACACACAAAACAACGAAGTCGCGATGAAAGTCAACCAAGCCAATTTGGTCAAAAGTCTACGCTTCAGTTTCACCAACAAAACCAAGGTCCTGGGCGAGCTGATCCAAAATGCTCGCCGGGCCAATGCGGCCATGGTGGTGATTAAATTTTGTCCTGAAACCAAAACGCTACAGGTTTTGGATGATGGCTGCGGCATCGACTCGATGGCAACACTACTAACAGTAGCCGAATCCGGCTGGAATGCGGATGTGGTTGCCCATGAGCATCCGTTCGGAATCGGCTTTTTATCGGCACTGTTTGCCTGTCGACACATCAGCGTCACCAGCAAAAGCGGTTCGATCGATGTCGAAACTGACCACATTCTGGCATTTAAGCCGGTGACGATCACACCCGTCCAAGACTGGAACGGTATTACCCGTATTACATTGCAGGATGTGGCGTTGGAGATGGGGCAAATTGCCACCACGCTGAAACGCTTGGTGCGCGGTTTTCCTATTCCCGTGCTGTTTAACGATCAATTGCTGGAACGTGCCTGCGCACTGGATAGCGGATTGACTTTTGTTGACACTGAGATTGGCGCGATTTATCTGCATGGCATGGAGCAACCCAATGGGGCGCAATATGAGTTCGATGTCTACCTGCAGGGTTTACCTTTACATTCCTCGCACAACTATACATCGCACCGCCATATCATTCATCTGGATTCTGCCCGTTTTCACGCCCGCTTGCCGGATCGTGACAAGCTGGTCGACGAGGCTGATGTGGTCAAGCGGGTTAAAGCCGTGCTGGCGCAAACCATCGAACAGCGCTTTATCCAGATGAAAGCCACGCTGTCTGCCGAAGAATTTGTCGGATTTTATGACATGCTGCGGCATTGGGAGCTTCTGCGGTTACTCAACGATGTGCCCGTAGTACCGCCCGAGGCCTTACGCGAAATCATCGCTTATCCGGTTTGCGATACCGAAGTTTTTGATAACTTCGAGCAGCGGCCGGAAAAAGCCATGCCCCGTGCAGACATAATGGCCCGCGGCATCGTCTCGATTGACGATGACATCAAACAGGACGGCGCTGCGCGATATTTGTTTGCCTGGAACCGTGATTATTTGCTGTACCACGGCAACCTGGATAACGGGCATTGGCTTCATTCACTGGTTCGGCATCTTAACGACGAAGAGCTAGCGATTGAAACGGTCAATGAAACGCACCAAGCTCAATTCCAAGGTGCTTGGTGTTGGGTTAGCGTACGTTTTTGCGATGCTTACCGTATCCGGCTTGGGCAGGATGTTGTTGAAATCAGGGATGAGGCTTGCTATCAAGGTCAGGAAAACGCTGATGACATCATTGTGCCCAAGGGCGATTGCTCGGCTCAGGTTTTGCAACAAATGGCCAGTTTCAGAAGCGAATACGATGAATTTCAGGAATCGACCTTTGAAAGTGATTCGGATGCCTTCATCGCCTTTGTGGTGGCCAATACCGCCAGCGATCCAGCCAATGCCATGCAGCAACTATTGCCAAACTTTTGCGGCTGTCCGGCGTTGTACGGCAAAGCCTTCGTGGTGGAGTTGGATCAGCAAGGTAAACTGGCTTCGGTAATGGCGTATCCAGCGGCTCAATCCGTTCAAGCACAAACACCTGCAGCTGATAGGTAGCTAAGTCACTTTTATATTAGCGCATTATCCAGCCGAATAATGCGCTCTCCTTAATCACCGCAAATGAAATCAAATTAAAGCTCCATTCATGGATAGTGAAAAATCAACTTTAGACATTCAGCCGCCAGATCCGTTAGGGTCGGCGGCTTTTTTGTGCATGGCTTTTTCACGTTGCGTAAAAAAGTAGTTAATATAATACCTAACCCGCGCGGCCGCCACTCGACAACCCATTGATAGATTGTCGAGTGGCGGCCCATGGAGCATTTATTTGCTCCGGGTTCACTTCATGTCCTTTTCTCTGCGTAGTGGCCATTTTCTGTCCCAATGGATTTCCGCCTTGCTTCCCGCCGTGCCGCCGCGTTCGCGGGCGACCTTCATCAGATTGCTGCGCGCCTGCCTAGTGTTGCCGGTGCAAACCCTGAACTTGGTGATCGACGATACACTGGCGATGCGCCACGATCATGAGCACAAAACCAGTCGCCCTGATTTCGTGCAGGCACAATGTTGGGCGACGCTTAGCGTCAGCGTCTAGGGTCACAACAAGGCTAAGTTGGTGCTGCAGATTTTTTCGCGTTTGGTGTCAGACACCGGCAATCGTAACAAGCTGCCCCTCGCATTAGCCTTGCGCGAGTCTTGGCAACAACACAGACGGTGCCGACACGGTTGTTATGCGACTCATGGTTCATGCGCGGCCGTTTGGTTTTGCCGTTGCTCAGCCGTGGCATCCAGGCCATTACCCAAGCCCGCATCGATCCGCCTTGTTTTTGCCGCCCGACATGTCCGGCAAGTCTGGTCGTGGCCGACCGCGGAAGTATGGCCAACGCCTGACGGCGGAGGCGATCACCACCTTGCCGGCGATTGAGTTGTCCCTGACCATCTAGGGCAAACGCGAATACGTTCGGCGCTAGCCTTGGCCCGCTTCCTGAAAGGAGCACCTGTGCGGGCCGGCTGGTGCGAGTTTTACGACGACAAAAAACTATCCTGGGCAAAGCCGCGCCTGTTGTTGGTGACTGAAACCGAACTGTCAGGTCGAAGCGATGGTCGAGTTTTACGCCCGTCGCTGGTGGATAGAACCCTTGTTCCACAATCTGAAACGCTCGTGGGGGATTTCCAATCTCTGGCAACAATCGCGAACCGCCCTGGAAACCTGGATGTAAATCCGCTCCACCGCCTCCGAGGTTGATTTTCGTCAGTTCTTGAACATAAACCCGCTATCGTCTGTTGATTGGCTCGTTTTTAAGAATCTCATATTGTTCCTAATGAGACCGTTTACCAAAAAGCCTCAGTTTCGGGCAATGCTAACCTCCACTTGTGATTTAGTCCGAACGCTGAAACCAGTCCAATTGTTGATGAAGTGTAACTACCGCACCGACAATAATCAGTGACGGCGGCTTGATCTCGGACTGTTCCATACGACTTGGCATATCCGCTAGTGTTCCGGTTAAAACCCGCTGGTTTCGGGTTGTACCTTCCTGAATGACGGCAATGGGGTGATTGGCCGGACAACCGTACTCGATCAGCGATCGGCAGATGGTTGCCAATCCAGCCAGTCCCATATAAATCACAATGGTTTGATTGGGACGAGATAATTGCTGCCAGTCGAGATTTATACTGCCGTCTTTTAAATGGCCGGTGACAAATGTGCAGGATTGAGCATGATCGCGATGGGTCAGCGGAATGCCCGCATAGCTGGCACAGCCTGCCGCTGCAGTAATGCCAGGCACAACCTGAAAGCTGATCCCTAGTTGTATAAAGGACTCGATTTCTTCACCCCCACGACCAAAGATAAAAGGATCGCCCCCCTTTAATCGGGCTACCCGTTTGCCGGCCAGGGCTAAATCAATTAACAGTTGATTAATCGACTCCTGCGGTAGGCTATGGTTATCCCTCTGTTTGCCGACATAGATTTTCTCGGCGTCTCGTCGGGCCATATCGAGCACTTCTATAGAAACCAGCCTGTCATAAACAATAACGTCTGCCTGCTGCAGCAGACGCAAGGCTTTAAACGTTAATAAATCGGGATCGCCAGGACCGGCACCTATTAAATACACTTCACCCTGATTTGCTGTAGGGTCAGCCTGCTGCAGTTGCGACCGCAGCAGTTCTTCCGCTTCGTTCTGCTTGCCTACAAAAACTAATTCAGCCACTGGCCCTTGTAAAATCTTTTCCCAGAAAACTCTACGCAGACTCGGTTGTGGAATGCGTTGTTTGACCAATAATTTGAATTTTTCAGCCAATTGCACCAACAGGCCAAACGATGCCGGAATGGCACTTTCCACCCTAGCCCGTAAAAGTCGCGTTAATACGGGAGATACACCACTTGAGGATATGGCGACAAGTAGGGGCGAACGATCAATAATGGCCGGGAATATAAAGGAACATAACGCCGGATCATCAACCACATTTACGGGGATTTTCCGCTGATTCGCCAGCTTGGATATCTCTACATTCGTGGAGCGGCAATTGGTAGCGGAAATCACGAGTCCCATACCGTCGATATCCTCATGCGTAAACGCTTTTTGGCGGATAACGATTTGATTCGAATGATTCATAGCAGCTACCGCGCTACCAATTTCCAAAGCAACGACTACGATGTTCGCTCCAGCCCGGAGCAGTAATTCAATTTTTCGCGCCGCAATTTCGCCAGCGCCTACCACCAAACACGTTTGGCTTTTAACTTTTAAGAAAAGAGGAAAATAATCCATAACGCTTTGTTTTACTGCTATGGAACCGAGCAAGTACTTTGATGATAAATCAGCGCTTCGACAGGTCGACCGCCCACCAAATGCTCATCAATGATGCGCTGTAAATTGGTTTCATTGACGTTGTAATACCAGACGCCATCGGGCTGTACACACATGATGGGGCCGGATTTGCAGGTGGCAAAACAGTGGGTGCGGGTGCGCTTAACCCTGAGTTCGCCTTTGTCGATGCCGGCCGCTTTGAACTTCTCGCCCAGGGTTTCGAATAAGGCCTGCGCTTCGCCATTTTCGGTGCAGCGGGGGCCGGTACACACCAGCAAGTGGCGTTTGTAGTCACCCATTTTGGGTTTTTCCGGCATGGGGATGGTGTTATCAGTCATGGTGGGTTGGTTCCAGAACAGTTGGGGCGCTAAATTGCGCTCGGTCATTGCGGTAGTGTTGTAGGGCTGTGCTGTCGAATCCTGCTTCGTCAGCGACTAACCATAAATTGAATAAGGCGTCGCCGTGTTGATCGAGTACCTGAATGCCATAGGTTTGATCATCACGGCTGACAAACCAAATCTGCTGCGTTTTGCGCCAGTCGATGTGCAAATGAAAGGCGTTGTTGACGATACTCACCCAGCCGTTTTTGCTTTGCAAATCAGCGGCGTTGATCAACAGTTCCGCCACGGCGCCCGCTTCGCTGCGCACGACGGCGCGTAATTTGCCCCACCCCTGGAGTGACACAAGTAAACGTTCATGACTGTCTGGGGTTGCCCGTTGCGCGCAGAACAGGCCGGCTTGATCGCCCGGCGTGGACTGGCTGACGGCATCGAGAATCTCCGCCAGCGGTTGCGCGAAGTATGCTGCCGCCTGTTGCCATGTCACCTTGGGCGTGTCGCGCAAATATTGCCGCACACAAGCTTTCCAGCCCTCCAGACCCATGCTCAGCGAACGCCCCGCCTGCTCGCCTGCGCGGGTTTCGCCGGTCATGGCGTCATATTTATTGGCATAGCCGCGCGGTGTTACCATCAACCCTGCACGGACGAAGGTGCTGCTATTGCCGACCAACACCGTGGTCAACATGCCGATGTCGCAATCGGCCATCTCCGCTAAGCGTACGAGCTGGATGTGTTGCCGAGCACGATAACCGGATTTAACGATGGCAACCGGCGTGTCCGGGCTCCGATGACGCAGCAATATAGTTTGCGCTTCGACGATATGCTGCGTGCGGCGACCGCTTTTCGGGTTATACAAAGCTACCACGAAATCCCCGCGCGCCGCGCTTTCCAGGCGGCGGGCGATCACCGGCCAAGGCGTCAACAAGTCGGACAGCGAGATCGAACAAAAATCATGGGTCAGCGGCGCTCCGACCAGGGATGCGCAACTCGACAACGCGGTACTACCGGGGACCACTTCCACCTGAATCGGATCATCCGGCGTCCAACCACTGTCCAGCAGCAGTTCGTAAGTAGGCCCGGCCATGCCGTAAACACCGATATCGCCGGACGACACCATAGCGACGATTTTGCCCTGCTTGGCATGTTCATACGCTTCGATACTGCGATCGAGTTCTTCGGTCATACCTTTTTTGATGACTTCCTTGCCATCGAGCAAGTCTTGCACCAGTTTGATGTAGGTGCTGTAACCAATCACCACGTCCGCTTCCGCAATCGCTTGGCGAGCGCGGGCAGTCATGTGCTCATGCGCGCCGGGGCCGATACCCACCAGTAAAATTTTGCCTGCTTTTTTCATTTGATTCTCGCTATCGAAACGGTGGCGTTCTTGCCGTCCGTGCCGCAATATTTATGTTTCTCGACCAGTAAATCCGACAATTCGGCATTGGCCGCTCTCAAAGCGGCCGCTTCCGCCACAGCCGGAGTACCCATGTATTTCATGACCACCTCGGATGGATTCGGTACCGGGATGGTGGCCAGAGCCTCAGCCGGATAAAAATACAGCGGCCAATCGTATATCTGGGCTAGTTGTAACAAGGCTGCTTCATCATTTTTTTTGTCGATGCTGGCCAAGCCGGCTACCGTAGATACATCGAGCCCGCAACGCCACAAGGCCTGGGCCAAGGCTTGCCGCAAGGTATCCAGGCTGGCATTGCGGTCGCAACCCATGCCAATCATGACTTTCATACACTTACGCTTGATCCGTGGGCGGCCTATACACCACCAATCGCTCAGCCAGTTGTTGCCAAACGGCCGGATCGATGGCCCGGTGTGTAACCCATAAAACCGACCGGTATTGTTCGGTATCAACGTCCTCGAAACGCTGGAACAGATGAATATTGGCCGGTAACGGCGATGGCCGCGTCCACCAATTTGAGCTGCCGGCTTCCTGCACGAAGGCAATCGGCAGTTGATTGACCACGTCCGCCGACACACGCGTGATGTTGACCTTAGGGGCTTCCACTTGCCAGCCCAGTTCACGGCCCAAGATATCCACCGGAATGGTTTTGCCCACGTCCGATGCGGTGGTCAGTACCGGCGTGGCATTTAGCAACGCGGCGACCTTTTCGGCATAAGCATTGGCACCGCCGACATGGCCGGATAGCACCGGGATCACGAATTCGGCGGCATCGTCGATCAACAGCACACCGGGATCCACATCCTTGGATTTAAGATGCGGCGCAATCAGCCGTACCACCGCACCGAGCGACACCAGAAAAATAATTTGGTCGTAGGATGCGAACAGATCGCCGATTTGCGCGCTCAATGCCCCCTGATAAACCCGGCGCGAATTAGCAAAATCACCCAAATGCTCGGCTTGTTTCTCCGACACCACCACCTCCGCTTCGGGGAGTTGTGGCGCCAGGCGAGTGGCAATCCCGGCGCCGTGTTTGGTAATCGCCACCAGGGCGACACGCACTTCATTCATCGATTGAGTCCTTTTTCTTGCGGCAACCGCGCTGCATTTCGCTGCGCTGACGGCCTGGGTTTTTGATGATCAGTAACGACAGATAATTGACCTTTTGCCCCTCGAGGCTGGCGATGTCGTGCACCATGCGTTCTTCCGGCGCCCCGGCTTTTTCGATAAACCAGCCTTGACCGAGCAAATCACGGCGGCGCAGCAAATCGATTACATCGTCCAGCAAAGGTTTGACCTTAAGCAGCACCAAGGTGTCGAAATCCTCGAGCAGGCGTTCAATCTGATCAATGCCGTATCCGGCGGGGATGATGGCGATAGTGTCATCAACATCAGCCAGCGGTTCGCCACTACGCGCCGCAGCGGCATGAAACGACGACACCCCCGGCACGACTTCCACGGTGACATCGGCTTGCAAAGCACGCACGCTGCGTTGCAAATGGCCGAAAGTGGAATAGGTCGAGGCGTCGCCCTCCACCAGAAACAACACATCCTCGCCGCGTTGTAATAGTGCCAACACGGTTTGTGCTGCTGCCAGCCAGTAACGGGCCAGAATCTCGGCATCGTGAGTCATTGGAAAATGCAGCTCGCTATGTTCGACAGGCAGTTTCAGGCCGGCGCGCAAGGCTATATTCAAGGCATAACTGTCGCTATTTTTCTTGCGTACCGGATAGGTCCAGTGCCGGGACCCCGATAGTAAGTCCCAGGCACGGCGGGTAATCAGGCCAGGGTCGCCGGGGCCGAGTGAGACGCCGTAGAGTGTGCCGAGTTTAGTGTTCATCGTGACCGAATAATATGGGCTGCAAAGAATGGGTGGCAGATACGATCCACACTGGATTTTCGGCCTGCATGCGATGCATATTGAGAATCGGGCTACTACGCGAGGCTTGAATCTGACAGACGTCCCAGTCTGCGCCGAGTTGTTTCAGGGTATCGACGGCGGTGGACAGGTTTTCCAGCGTGACGAAGTTCATCACCAGCCAACCCGCCGGGCGCAAACGCCCTAAACACAAGGCTATCAATTCCGCCAATTCGCCACCGGAACCGCCGATGAATACTGCATCCGGATCGGGCCAGGTGTCGAGAAATTGCGGCGCCTTGCCATGCACGAAGCTGTAATTGCTGATACCCCAGGCAGCCTGATTCTGTTCGACATTAGCCATGTCATCGGCGTTTTTTTCGATGGCAAAGACATGACCCTCCGAACACAGCCGCGCCGCCTCCAAACCCACCGATCCGGAGCCGGCGCCGATGTCCCAGACAATACTTCGACGCGCCAATTGCATCCTCGCCAACGATACCGCACGCACTTCGCGTTTAGTGATCAGGCCTTTTTCCGGCTTGCGCTGCTGAAAGCTGTCGTCGCTGACGCCAAACAATACCGGTGCGGACAAAGCCGTTTTACGTTTTAGAATGACGATGTTGGGATCGAGATAACGGCTTTGAGCGACCTCCGCGATACTCAGCCAGGCGTTGACTTGCTGTTGCGGCTGCTTTAGAGCTTCAGCAATCGCCATTTCGAACGCATCAGCCAAGCCTTCGATTTGCAATAAGCGGGCGATACGTGCTGGGGTGTTGTCCGGGCTGGTCAATATCGCCAGCAAATCGTGTTGGCGGCAGCGCTGGGCTAATTCGTACAAGCCATGTTCCGGCGTGGCCCCGCGCAGCCATTCACCGGCATCCTTACTGTGGATCGAAACGATAGCAGCGGCTTGCCAAGACAATTTCAACTCGGCAAAAGCCAATTGCAGGGTGCTCAGATTGGGCAGGATACTCACACGGCTGGATTCCAGTTTGCCGGCCAGAAACCCGGCGATGCCGTGACACAAGGGGTCACCAGTAGCCAGTACCGCGACCGCTTCATTTTGTGCCAACGCGGCATTGATCCAGTCCGGCACTTGTTTGATTTGCCCGGTTAAGTCGTAGTGTCTGGCTTCAATGATGTCATCAGCCAGCGTTGCCAGCAGACGGCTACCGGCAATGACATGTTTGGCTTCGCGCAATGCCTGCAAGGCCTCCTGGCTCAGGCTGGCGACGCCGTTGTCTAGTACGCCGATAAAACTGCACATCGCTTGCATGATCAATTCCTGCCGGCTTCGGCCAGTTTGTTGCCATCGAAATCGCACACCAGAACACTGATGTGAAAACCGCCGGGATAACGGTTTTCCAAGGTGGCGATGACTCGGTTAGCCAGTTCGACATGAAATTCGTATTCCAATCCCAGCTCGGCCATGCATTCGGAGGCGTAACGAGCGGTTTCCTGGGCGGCGATGGCGTCGCATACATCGTCCGGCGCTCCGATGCTGCGGGCAATGTCGGCCACCAGTTCCACATCGACTGGGGCGCGACCGGCATGCGTAATGGTTTCACCCTGAGCCATTTTGGTCAGCTTGCCGACCATACCGCCAATGATGATGTTTTGAATGCCGCAACGAGCGGCGGTGTCCAGTGCCGGTGTCAGAAAGTCACCCATTTGCACGAAACAGCTTTCATCCAGGTCGGGCAATTCGCGCATCACGAATTTCTCGGTGCGGCCGCCGGTGGTCAGCACCACGCTAGCCTGCCCCTGATTGGCCGCAACTTCCACGCCTTGCACCACGCTAGCCCGAAACGCCGCCGTGGAATACGGATGCACGATTCCGGTCGTACCTAGAATCGAAATACCGCCGATAATGCCCAAACGATAATTCAGGGTTTTTTTCGCCATCTCTTCGCCGCCCGGCACCGAGATCGTTACCTGTAGACCTCGGGTTTTTAGCGCTTCGGCGGCGATCAGACGGATGTTATCCTCGATATTTTTGCGCGGAACCGGATTGATGGCCGGACCGCCGACCGCCAGCCCCAAACCGGGCCGAGTGATCAGGCCTATGCCCGCGCCGCCTTGCAATACGATAGTATCCGGTTGTTCTATCCACATCACATCCGCCGTCAGCCGAGCGCGATGGGTGCAGTCCGGATCGTCGCCGGCGTCTTTTTCGATGACAGCATGTGCTCGGTCGTTCTGTACGAAGCTTTCTTCGACTTTGAATGCCACGTCTTGCCCATTGGGCAGCACGCAGTCGATAGTGTCCGGCACGCGCCCATTCAGCAAACCCTGCACTGCCGCCCGTGCCGCTGCCGCCGAACAGGCGCCGGTGGTGTAACCCTTGCGGGTACCTTTGGGTTTGCGTTCCGGCATTGCCATGCTATCAGCCGTTTTTCTGCCGGGTTTCCGCCAAGCTCAACAAGGCATGAATCGCCGCGACGACCAAGGTCGAGCCGCCTTTACGTCCACGGGTGATGATCCATGACACATCGGCTAATTCGGCGAGTAAATCCTTGGATTCCGCTGCAGAGACAAAACCGACTGGCATCCCGACGATCAGTGCCGGCTTGACGCCTTCTTCTTTGATCATCCGCAACACTTCCAACAGCGCGGTCGGTGCGTTGCCAACTGAGACGATACCGCCGGCGATTAAACCCAGGCGCTGCGCTTTACGCATGGCTTGTACCGCGCGGGTACTGTTGACCTGTTTGGCGGCGGCTATGACATCCGCATCGGCGATGAACTGGCGGGCGCTGATGCCAAAATGCGCCAGGCGCGGCTGCGATAAGCCGACGCAAATCATTTCCACGTCGGCAACGATCGGCGCACCATTTAAAATGGCTTGAGTACCATCTTCGACTGCATGCGCGGAAAACTCGGTCAGGCCATTAAACTCAAAATCCGCAGTGGCGTGGATCATGCGACGCACCACTTGCCATTGGCCGTGGGAATAATGGTGCTCGCCGACTTCGCGGTCGACGATGGCAAAGGAATCGTGTTCGATTTGTTGCCCAGCCTGGGTCAGTTGTTCGGTTTGAATGTTGTGGCTCATGGCTAATCAATGATGGTGGTGATGTTCGGCTTGCTCGCGATACTGACAGCCGTCGCATTCCAGCATTTTCGGCGCGAGCGGGTCCCAGGCTTCGGTAACCCGTTGATCAAGCAATTTAAAAATGGCCGGATCAAAACCAAAATAAGTGCCGGCACCGAAGACAATCTGCGGATATTGGCTTTGCAAGCGTTCGATTTGTTTGCCGATGCGCTCGATCAGCAAGCCGGTAAACAGGTAATAGGGCAAAATCGCAATCTGCGTCATGCCCAGTCGTACTTGACGTTGCACGGCGGTTTCCAAACGCG
>Ga0123401_131612_pt1 | contig 18174 bp, 15 predicted proteins | sample T5LLNH4metaT_FD_89915 | JGI IMG/M metagenome (GOLD analysis project Ga0123401, IMG submission 89915) | Methane-oxidizing artificial microbial communities from Washington, USA to study methane cycling - T5-LLNH4 metaT (Metagenome... | ecosystem: Engineered > Modeled > Simulated communities...
ACCGGCACGGTCGCCGATAAAAACGTCGGCACCGGCAAAGCGGTGACCTTGGGGACTTTGGCCCTGGCCGACGGCAGCAACGGCGGTTTGGCCAGCAACTACACGCTGACGGGCGGCACGCATGCTGCCGATATTACGGCCTACGTCGTCGACCTGACCGGCAGTCGCACTTACGACGGCACCACCGCCATCACTGCCGCTAGTTTGGCGACCTCTACCCTGGTCGGTAGCGAAACCCTGGGCCTGAGCGGTGCCGGAACGGTCGCCGATAAAAATGTCGGCACCGGTAAAACGCTTTCGCTAGGCTCTTTGGCCTTGAATGATGGCGGCAACGGCGGTCTGGCCAGCAATTACACCTTGGTTGGCGGTACGCTTAGTGCCGATATTACGGCTTACACAGTCAGTTTGACAGGCAATCGCAGCTACGACGGCAGTGCCGATGTGGCTGCCAATATTTTTGCCATGAGTGCGCTGCTTGGAACCGAAACCTTGAACCTAAGCGGTACCGGTACGGTAGCGGATAAACACGTAGGGGTCGGTAAATCCGTGACGCTGGGCAGCCTAGCGCTGGCCGACGGCAGCAACGGCGGTTTGGCTAGCAATTACACGCTGACGGGCGGCACACATAACGCGACCCTCACTACGGCAAGTTTGACCGTCAGCACTGGAAACGTCAGTAAAACCTACGATGGCAATACGTCGGTGATAGGCGCCGCCATGGTCTCAAGCGGCACACTCTATGGTAGCGACAGCCTGATTGGCGGCACGTTTGCCTTCACCGATAAAAATGTCGGTATCGGCACTAAGACCGTCACGGTTGCCGGGGTCACCGTGAACGATGGCAATGCCGGCAATAATTATTCGGTGTCCTATCTGAACAACACAACCAGCACTATCAGCCCGTTTGTTGTGAACCTGAGTGGCGGCAGGAGCTATGACGGCACCACAGCCGTCGCCGCCACGGATTTGCACATCGGAAGTCTGGTCGGTAGCGAGACTTTAACCCTATCAGGTGCGGGCTCCATCGCTGATAAAAACGTTGGCATCGGCAAAAGCGTGAGCTTAGGCTCTTTGACCTTGGCCGACGGCAGCAACGGCGGCTTGGCCAGCAATTACACCTTGATAGGAGGAGATCTTAGAGCGGACATCAGCCAAGCCAATTTGGTTTTGACCACCAGCGACATCATCAAAACGTACGACGGCACCACGTCCGCCTCGGGCACGCCAATCGTCAAAGCCGGCAGCGCTAGCCAACTGTTCGGCTCGGACAGTTTATCCGGCGGTGTGTACACGTTCATTGATAAGAATGCCAGCGGCGGTAGCACTGTGAGAGTTAGCGGTATTAGCGTTTCCGACGGCAATGGTGGCAACAACTACGCAATCAGTTACAGCGATAACACGACCAGCACAATTTTGCCTTACGTCATCCATTTAACCGGTTCGAGGGCATTCGACGGCAGTAACCTTGTGAATGCTAATGTATTCAATTTAGGCACTTTGGTTGGCAATGAAACTCTGCTGCTGAGCGGGGCTGGCCAAATGTTAGATAGTAGCGCCGGTATCGATAAACCGGTCGATCTTGGAACCTTGGCCTTGAGCGACGGCGGAAATGGCGGCTTGGCCGGCAATTACACGCTAGCCGGCGGCAATCCAGTCGTCACCATCCTACAAAGCTCCGCCGGCAATACGCCAACCGATACCGTCGACGCCGGTACCGTAGTACCGGACAGCGGCGGAAACGGCGGCGTGGGCAACAACGGTTCCAACAGCGGCGCCAAAACCGGCGGCTTGGCGCTTTCTGCGTTACGCGGTGCCGATAGCAACCGGACCGTACAATTTAATATCGCCGACTCGGGGATCAATGGCGGTGGTAGTAGCGCTACCGGCTTGACGACGGGTGGTACCGGGCCGTCGCAATCAGGCAATACCGTGCATTTATTGGCGTCCCAAACCTTGGTGGCGGGAGGGCAGATGCAGATCGTTGCCAACGTTGAGGTTAATGATTATTCAAGTGGCTTCAGTTTTGCGCTGCCTGCCGGAGCACTGCCTGCAACGGCCGGAGACAGCACGGTCTCGGCGAAAATGGGTAACGGCGAGCCGTTACCGGCTTGGCTGAGTTTTAATAGTCAGTCGTTAAGCTTCAGTACCGACAGCGCCGGTGCGGCGCAGTTACCGCTGCAAGTCGTAATCACTCAGACCAGCGCGAGCGGCCAACAAAAATCGATTGTGGTGACTATCGAAAAACAAGACCAAGCAATCTGAATCTGCGGCGATAAAAGCTGATCGACCGGGCGAACCTTTGCTCTGTTTAACCGCGTCGGCTTCGCGATGCACTTACCTTTTCGCTCCTTTCGACAGTTGCCGGCAGCAGGCTAAATGAAGTTTCCCCGGATCAATTCGGGGTTTATTCCCGATGAACGCTGGCGGTGCGCCCGGATAATACCGGGTTTTTCACCACCCTTCGGGATTGCTTATGCGACACATCATGCTTTCATTCAGCTTTTTGCTCCTTTCCTGGCAAGTTCACGCTCACGGCCCGACGCCGCAAAAAGCCAAGGAGTCTGTGACCATCCAAGCGCCTATCGCCAAGGTATGGGCAGAGCTGAAAAATTTCGACGACATTGCCAATTGGCATAGCGACTTGAAAAAGAGTGCGGGTGACCGCAAGAATCAGTCCGGTGGTTTACGCACGTTAACCTTTCAAAACGACGAAACCCTCACTGAAGAATTGGATTATTACAACGAAGCCGAACACGAATACAGCTACCGGCTGAAAACCGAAAACACCAAAGCGCTTCCAACCAGTTCGCACACGGTGGATGTGAAAGTCGCGGCAGGTGAGACCGCCGACAGCAGCGTGGTCACCATCAAAAGCCGCTTCTACCGCGGTGATACCGGCAACACGCCACCGGAGAATTTGAGTGACGAAGCGGCGGTTAAAGCGATGACCCAGTTTTTCAAGAACGGCTTGAACGGCTTGAAGGCCAAGCTGGAGAAGTAAGTTTTATGTCGTCATTCCTGCTTACGTGGGAGTGACAGAGCCAGGGACCTTTGTATGTGAATTTCAATCGTCTCCTGTAGTGAGCGGAGTCAACCCACAAAAAAATCGCCCCTTGCGGGGCGATCTGTTGTCTGAGGTTTTACGGATTGGGTCCGTTGTGGCAGCTAAAACAACTCACTTGATAACCCGCCGGCCAATTCTTAATACCAAACTCATCGGCATCAATGGTTTTCGCAACCTTTACCGCACTCAAGGGAGTGCCGGCGCTGGTCGTACCGTGGCAATAGCTACAGCTTGGCGTAGTGGCTGTGCCGTTTTTATTGGCGTCTTCGTGTTGCTTAACCCAGGCGTCACCGGTGGTATGCATGCCGTGCGGGCCGCCGTTTACCGTATTCGGCACCGTGGTATGGCAAGCCTTACATTCGGCTACCGTACCGGCGTGTCCTTGCACGGCGATGCTTTGCAGGTTTTCGTCAGCATGTGTGGAGGGATACTCCGCGTGTGTCGCACCGTGACAAGCCTCGCATTGCAAGCCGCCGTGTCCTTTACTGAAGCGGTACAAGTTCAATCCGGGAACCGGCGTATTGGCATTGGTGGCAAAGGTATGATCTGTTGGCACAATCGCTTTACCGGTGGCGTCGATGCCTGAAATCGCGCGTTTGCCGGGCGCGGCGCTATTGTGGCAAGACTCGCAGGTCGGCTCGTTGAACCAGCCTTGCCGAGTGGCACTACCGACCGCTTTCATATTGCCGTGACAGCTTTGGCAACTGATAGACGGGTCGCCGCTGGCGTCGGTGGCGGTGGACATTGCTCCGCGCAGACATTGCGTTACCGATCCCGGATGACATTGGTAACAAGCGCTGCGGTTGTCCAGACTATCCAGGGTTAACTGGGTGGCAGGGTCTTTTACATCGGCATGTTTTAAATGCAAGGACTGGGTGAATGGCGCAATGCCGGTCATGCCGCCCATCACCGTGGTCTTGTTTTCCTTATCGAAATAGGCATTGCTGGCATGGCACGCCACGCAAAGAACCGGTTGCCCAGCATCGGCCGTCGCCAGTAAGCCTGTTGATTTGTAACCTTTGCTATTCAATGTGGTCAGCGCATCCTTGAATAATGGATTGGCGGCCTGTTTTTCATCATGCAGACGCAGAATGTTACGCTTCCAGTCTTTGTCAGGGTCGGCATCGAACACCCAGCCCGTCACCGGTTTGGCGGCAGTTTGTGCGGCATTGTTATTGGTGTCAGTGGATGCGTGGCAGCCTTTGCAAGTCATCTCGTCGCTGACCGGCAACACGGTGGTGGCGCTAGCCAGAACCTTACCGCTCAGCGCATCCTTAGCCACGACCTTAACGGTGGGATAGAAGTTCTTGTTACCTTTGTCGTCGAAGGGCGTCACCGGAATACCCTCGGCCTCGAACCAGCCGAACGCTGTGTTGTAGGTCATCGGCGCGGGTGTTAGGGATGGCGTTTTATTGCCGGGCATGGGGTTTCCGCTGGCGAGTCCATCCAGGTTAACCCCGACATCCGGTGCCGGATTCAAGCCTACCAACTCACCGACCCAAGACCAGAAATTGGTTTTGTTGGCGCTGCTGGTATTGATAGAGCCGCTACTGTCGACGACCGCTTCATAAGTCAGCAACACGTTGCTGCTGACCAGCTTGCCGTTTTTGTCTTTCAATTGCGCATGCAAAGTGTTGTAGGGCGGCAAGATGGCGAACACGGAAAAATCCAGGCCGTCCATGCAATGCATGCCTAAGTCGTTCCAGGCGAGCAGGGTGTATTCGCCGACAGCCGTGGTATTTAAGACCGTCACCGCGACCGTTTTGGACGTCTTGCTGTCGCGGATGGTCACCGTGGCCGAGCCGGCTTTAAGACCTTTTATGGTAGCGAGATTATTGGCATAGCCGACGCTGGCAATTGAGTTGTCCGACGATTGAATGTTTACTGTGCCGGAGGCGTTAGTGACCGTGACGGTGGCAGTGCCGCCCACATTGACCGCCAATACGGCCGGCGAAATCGTCAAGACGGGAGAAGGGGCGCTGATGACTTTGACTTCCACGCGCTTCGAGCTCTTACGATCTCTCACCGTGACCGTCGTAGAGCCGGCTTTTACACCCTTGATGCTAGCGATACCGCTGGCGTAAGTGACTGTCGCCACACTGGTATTACTGGATTTTACACTGATGCTTCCTGATGATTTTGTGACCGCAATCTTGGCTAGTTCACCTACGAAGATTTCGACGGAATTAGGTTTGAGTTCAAGCGCCTGGACGCTACCAAATTCGCATACACCCAGAAAAATCAGCAGAAACTGAAATATAAATAGACGTGCATTCATAATATCTCCCATGAATACGTTTTGATCGGATGGGTAATCGTTAATGAATTGCCCATATGAATGGAAGCAAACGGCCAACATCCGATACCGCGTCGCTTCTCGATGATGCTTTATTGCTTTTTTTAATAAGGTTATTCAGTCGGCACAATAACCATTCAACATGAATTGAAGATGAAAATATAATGAAGTAATGATTAAGACTGGCGCAGCTTTTAGACCGGGAAGGCTTTAATCGGGCGTCTTGAGCCAGTTGCTTGGGAGAGGGATTTGCAGGCTTACAACCGGGAGTTCCGGTCGCAAGCGCCCATTAACAGCGTTGTTAAACCGGTTAGCTCTGAGTCTATCGAAGCGCGCACAGGCCTAGGCTTCGACTCGCTCAGCCCGAACGGCATGCCAGGGATAAATAGGGCCTGGTTAATAGGGAAGGGGGTGTTCCGCGCTAGCTGTGCTCATACAGTTCGCTGCCGGTATTGATAATACCCTGGCGACCAGCCAGCAGTGTCAATTCCGACATGGTTTTGACGTTTAATTTTTCTTTGATCGCCGTACTGTGGTTGCAGACGGTTTTGTAGCTCAAACATAATTTTTCCGCTGCTTGACGGGTACTCAAACCATTGGCCAGCAGGCAAAAAATGTCGAATTCGCGCGGCGACAGCGATTTAACTTTATATGCCTCATCCTGGCCGATAGCCATATTCACCGCCAATTGCTGTGCCAAAGCGGGTTCGATATACGTGCCGCCTTCCGCTAGCGTGCAGACTGCGGTCACCAGCGTGTCCGGCTCATTATTTTTGGTGATGTAACCTTTGGCGCCGGCCTTGATCGCGCGGGTGACGTAGACCAGTTCGTTATGAATCGAAAATACCAATATCTTGCAACTGGGATAGCGAACCAATAAGCGCCGCACCGATTCCAAACCGCCCAGACCGGGCATGGATAAATCCATCACCACCACATCCGGCGTCTGCTTGTCATATACCTGGCAAGCGGTCTCGCCCCTATCGGCTTCATAGACGGCGCCTATTCGTTCCGACAAGGATAAATAAGTCTTGTATCCGGCTCTGACCACTGCATGGTCGTCTACTAATAAAACGCTGATTTTATTCGCCACTAACTACGTGTCCTGATTGGTTTTTGGTGTGGATGAGCAAGAAACGCCCCCGGCAGAACCGGTGCTATCCCTAGCTGGCGCTTCTTGCCCCGCCATGATGCCGATTTTTATGCCGGGAAACCATGGGAGCTTTTCCCGTTTTGCCGCGGCGTGCGGCTGCGTGCGACCGGGAAAACTTCCATGACTTTTTTCGCGGAATTCCCAGGCTATTTATGGATTATTCCGTAACGCCCGATAGGCCGCCTTCTTTACCATTTGCGCCAGCATGGCCCGGTAGGTCTAAGTCAATATTGTGTGCGACTTGATTGAGATTGCTGATGTGAAAAGTGAAGGAGATTTCTGCCGCAAAGCAAAATCTCGCGTCACGGATGGACGCCAAAATTAAGCGCAGCGTGTGATTGATTTTGCCCGGAAATGCCGATGGCGTTATCCGCTTTTAACGGAAGGCTCCCCTAACCAACCGATTTGCCGGGCCATGCAACCTAATAAACAACATAGGAGGATTCATGCAAATTTCACGGTTTGCCAAGCAGGTATCGACCACGGCCTTAGTCACGGCTGCGGCCTTGGCCGTGTCGTCATCGGCGCAAGCGAATAAAGAACTGGAACAACTAGCCAAGCAAAACACCAACTGGGTGATGCAGACCAAGGATTACGGTTCGACTCATTTCAGCGAAATGATCGACATCAACGCCAACAACGTCAAAAATCTGAAAGTGGCGTGGTCGTTTTCCACGGGCGTGCTCAACGGTCATGAAGGTGGGCCTCTGGTTGTTGATGGCATTATGTACGTCCATACGCCATATCCTAACAACGTCTTCGCCATCAGCCTGGATGAGCCCGATAAAATCCTCTGGCAGTTCAAGCCCAAGCAAAATCCGGCGGCTCGCGCGGTAGCCTGCTGTGACGTGGTCAATCGGGGCTTGGCCTATGCGCCGGCCGGCAAAGATTACCCTGCTACTATTTTCTTAAACCAGCTGGATGGCCATGTGGTGGCGATTAACGCCAAGACCGGCGAAGTACTATGGAAAATGGAAAACTCCGACATCGCCATGGGTTCGACGTTGACCGTCGCCCCGTTCGTGGTGAAAGACAAAGTCATCGTCGGCACCTCCGGTGCCGAGTTGGGGGTGCGCGGTTACGCCACCGCTTATAACATCAAGGATGGCAAGCAAGCCTGGCGCGTTTACGCCACCGGTCCGGATGAAGACATCAAATTATCCAAAGACTTCAACAGCGCTAACCCGCATTACGGTCAGTTCGGTTTGGGTCTGAAAACCTGGGAAGGCGACGCCTGGAAAATCGGCGGTGGCACCAACTGGGGTTGGTATGCCTATGACAGCGACCTGGAAATGTTGTACTACGGTTCCGGCAACCCAGCACCTTGGAACGAAACCATGCGTCCCGGCGACAACAAATGGACCATGACCATCTGGGGCCGCGACGTCAATACCGGTGAAGCCAAATTTGGTTACCAAAAAACCCCGCACGACGAGTGGGACTACGCCGGCGTTAACTACATGGGTCTGTCCGAGCAAATGGTCGACGGCAAAATGACCAAACTGCTGACGCATCCGGACCGCAACGGTTTGGTGTATACCTTGAACCGCGAAAACGGCAGCTTGGTCAATGCCTTCAAAATCGACGACACCGTCAACTGGGTGAAAAAAGTCGATCTGAAAACCGGTCTGCCGATCCGCGATCCGGAATATTCGACACACATGGACCACCAAGCCACCGGTATCTGCCCGTCGGCGATGGGTTACCACAACCAAGGTATCGAGTCTTACGATCCGAATAAGAAACTGTTCTTCATGGGCACCAACCATATCTGCATGGACTGGGAACCGTTCATGCTGCCTTACCGGGCCGGCCAGTTCTTCGTCGGCGCGACCTTGAACATGTATCCGGGTCCGAAAGGCACTTTGGGTCAAGTCAAAGCCATGAATGCCGTCACCGGCAAAATGGAATGGGAAGTTCAGGAGAAATTCGCGGTCTGGGGCGGTACCACAGCCACAGCCGGCGACTTGGTGTTCTACGGCACTTTGGACGGCTACATCAAAGCCCGTCATTCCAAAACCGGCGAAGAGCTGTGGAAGTTTAAGCTGCCTTCCGGCGTCATCGGCCATCCGATCACTTATAAACACAACAACAAACAGTACGTTGCGATTTATTACGGTGTCGGCGGCTGGCCTGGCGTAGGTCTGGTATTCGACTTGGCCGATCCGACTGCCGGTCTGGGTGCAGTGGGTGCGTTTAAAGAGTTGGCGCACTACACCCAAATGGGCGGCGGCGTGATGGTGTTCGCGTGGGAACGAGGCAACGAGTCTACTTAATTCCTAGAATCACTATGAAAACAAGCACACGCATTGTGGCTGCGTTGGCATTGGGCTTTGGTTTTTCCACAGTTCAAGCCGAACAGCCGGTTTTAAAAGTCTGCACGGCTGAAAACGAAATGCCTTACTCCAATAAAAACGGCGAAGGCTTTGAAAACAAATTGGCGCAGTATGTGGCCGAACAACTGGGCCGCAAATTGGAAACCGTCAGCTGGACAGATCCGCGCTACTTTATCCGCGATTACCTGGATAAAGGCTTGTGCGACGTGGTAATGGGCGTCGATGCCGGCGACCCGCGTTTGTTGACCACGGCACCTTACTACCGGTCCGGCTACGTGTTTATCAGCCGCGAAAAAGATGGGTTGGACTTGCAGAACTGGGATAGCCCGGCCTTGAAGCAAGCCCAGCGGATTGCTTTCGCACCGGGCTCTCCAGCCGAAACCATGCTGCGGGCTATCGGCCGTTACAACGATATGTTCAATTACCAACAAGAGTTGGCCGGCTTCAAGTCCAAACGTAACCAGTACGTCAAGTACGACAACGACAAATTGGTCAACGAAGTTGCTTCCGGCAAAGCGGAAATCGCCATCTTGTGGGGACCCGCCGCGGCCCGCTACGTGAAGACATCGGCCACGCCGCTGACGATGACGGTCATTCCGGACAACGCCAAGCGCGCCGACGGCGAAAAAGTGGGTTTGCATTACAGCACTTCCATTGGCGTGCGTAAGAACGACAGCGCTTTGCTGGGGCAATTGAACAAAATCATCAAAGACGGGCAGGACAATATCGAAGCGTTGCTGGAAGCGGAAGGCATTCCGTTGCTGGATCAACCTGAAACCGCCGTGTCCATGAACTAAACAGGAAACCTTGAATGAAATTGAAAACATTTTTGACTGGCGCCGTGCTGTCAATGTCAGCGCTGGCGGCAAGTGCTGTCCAGGCCGACATCACCCTGCGCCATGCCTTGACCGGGGAAGCGCTGGATTTGAGTTTTGCCAAAAAAGGCGGTAACACCGACAAATTCAAGCAATTTATGCAAACCGGCAAAAACCCTTACAACGGCGATGCCGAGGCAGCCAAGAAAGGCGAGAGCTTGTACATGACCGGTTGCTCGGGCTGCCACGGCCATGAAGCGGAAGGCAAGCTTGGCCCCGGTTTGGCCGACGACTACTGGACTTATCCGCGCGGCCTGAGCGACCAGGGCTTGTTCGAAATCCTGTTCGGCGGTGCCAACGGCATGATGGGCCCGCAATACGTCAACTTCAGCACCGACGACATGCTGCACATCATGGCTTTCTTGCGCAGCATTTACAAAGGCGATCCGAAGAAAGCCGAGTGGTTGAAATAAACGCCCTCACCCTAGCCCTCTCCCGGAGGGAGAGGGCATAAAGCCACTATACAGCTAACTCCAGGCGGCTTGAGTTTGCCTTGGAAGTAGGTATTGAACCCTCTCCCCAGGGGAGAGGGCAGGGTGAGGGTTATCCAACAATTTATTAGGAGATCAACATGAACAAATTAGTAATGTTAGGCGCGGTACTGCTGGCTTTTGGCCTGTCCGGCGCGGCAAAAGCCTACGACGGCACCAAATGCAAAGAAGCCGGCAACTGCTGGGAACCGAAACCGGGTTATCCGGCGCAAGTGGCGGGCAGCAAATACGACCCGAAACACGATCCCAACGAGCTGAACAAACAAGCGCAATCGATCAAGGAAATGGAAGCCCGCAACGCCAAACGTACTGAAGTGCTGGCGAAAACCGGCAAGTTTGTTTACGACGTCGAAGGCCAATAAGCAACGGGTGGGTCGGGATGCGCAGTGCGCAAGCCGACAGTGACCACGAGGATAGAACCCTTAGGACGCCGCCAGGGATGGCGGTAACTAATGATGCGGAGGGAATCGAAGATTATTCTGCCGAAGCGAAGACCAGGGAATGCCCAGGGCAACGGCACGCTCAACCCATGCAAGCTGTTTAAGAACTTCGCGAGTGCAGTAGCCTTTAAACAGCTTCTAAACGAAACCTCACGGCTCCGGGCCGTTGCTATGCCGCTTAGATCACGACGGCCCGTTATCAGCGGCGCGTATGTCAGCAATCGGCGGCATGGCAACCGAGCACCGGAGTTCTTTTTGCGGTATTGGCTTTAATCAACAGCGCTCAATTAGCTATGACAAGCAAGCAAACCCTCAGCGACTGGCGCGCCAGTGCGTTGCAGTTGGAACAACAAATCAACCATGTCGTCGTCGGCCAGCAGGCGGCGGTAAGAAATCTGCTGATAGCCGTATTCGCCCGCGGCCATATGTTGCTGGAAGGCCAAGTCGGCGTCGGCAAAACCACCTTATTGCGGGCCATCGCCCAAGGTCTGGGCGGACACTACCAGCGTATCGAAGGCACCATCGACTTAATGCCTGCCGACTTGATCTATTACACCTATTTAAATCAAGAAGGCCGGCCCTGCGTCGATCCCGGCCCTTTGTTGAAGCAGGGCGAACAGTTATCGGTGTTCTTTTTTAACGAAATCAACCGGGCTCGGCCGCAAGTGCATTCGCTGCTGTTGCGGGTGATGGCCGAGCGCAGTATCGGCGCGTTCAACCGCGAATACCGGATACCGCACATTCAGGTATTTGCCGATCGCAATCGGGTGGAAAAAGAAGAAACCTTTGAATTGCCGGCGGCCGCTCGCGACCGCTTCTTTATGGAAATCAACATCACCGCACCCAGTGACGACAAGGTGTTGGACGATTTGCTGTTCAATCCGCGTTACCACGATGTCGATACCTTGATCGGGGAAATGGCCGCCAGCCAAATACCTTATTACGAGCTCAACGACTGGGCGGCGGCGATTCAAGACAGCATCCAGCCCAGCGCCGCTTTGCGCCAATACGCCTTGGATTTATGGAAAGCCACCGCCGATCCCGGCGCATTCGGCATCGCTTTAGCCGATGTGGACATGGATAACCTGCTGCAGGCCGGTGCCAGTCCGCGCGGCGTCAGCTACATGATACGTGCCGCCAAAGTCCGGGCCTGGCTGGAAAATCGCGACAGCCTGTTGCCGGAAGATTTGCAGGCGGTTTTCGCCGTCACCATGTCGCACCGGATATTCCTGAATCCGATGTACAGCTATCGCCAAGACGACATTATTCCCACCTTGATAGACAGCATACTCAACCAAATCGCCGCACCGTAACAGTCATGAACATTAAATCGATTCTGCAGGCCATGCTGCCGCATGCTGGCCTTGGCCACTTATTGGACACCTATTTAACTTGGTCCGGTGTCGGCTTTATCTGCTCGTTTATCGCCAGTAGCTTGGATAAACATGCCGACGTCCCTTACGCCGCGTATTACACCAGCGCCTTGAACGACGCGGTGGGCTTTAAGTTCTGGATTTTATTAGCGGTGGTCGGCACTTTACTGTTTTGTCTGAGCCTGCCGGTGTTATATCTATCGCTGCATTTTCCCGCCTTGACGGAGTTCAGCCGGCGCTTGCGGCGGTTTACCTACACGTTTTTTTTGGTGGCCTTCGACGAGGGCGGCCTGATGATAGGGATTTTGACCGCCAATTTTATCGATACTAGCGAGCGCATTTCGCTGCTGGCTAACAAATCGTTTTTGTTCAGCGATGTCGGTTTTTTCACTATCCTGGCCTTATGCCTGTTGAACTCCCTGCTATGGCTGTTCGGCGAAGCCATCCATAGCCGCAATCCGAAAACTTACTCAGGCGTGGTGGCCTTATTGATGAGGGTGCCGCTGAGATTTTCCCTGCCCGGATACCTGGTCGTGACGGCCGTGCTGGCGAATTTGGTTGTCAGCCAATAAGGTACTCGCTAAAACGATGTCGGCCACGATAAAGCCTTTCCAATACCGCCTGCCACGCCCGGCAGTCGGTGTATTTCCCGGCGCGCACCCCGGACAGATGGTCGGCAACGGCCAATTGTTCAAGCGCCATGACACCTTGATCGCCCGTCCGGACCCCAGACGCATCGATCTGCGGGCCAGCCTGCTCGACCCGTTCGGAAATTATCAAGTGCGGGTGCAGCAACAACACAGTGCTATCGACGTGTATTTGCTGGCCGATTTGTCTGCTTCCATGCGTTTCGGCGGCAATAACGACAAGCGCCGTGTAATGGCCGATATGCTGTTATCGATTGCCGCATCGGCCTTGGAATACGGCGACAACATCGGGTTTATTGCGGCTAACCAGCAGGTGCTCACCGACTGTTATTTGCCGGCTGGTAAACACCTAGGTCGGATTCAATCGACAGCAAAACGCCTGGAAACACTCGACCTGCAACCCGGTTCGGCCGGTTTGCAGCAAGCCCAACGCTATCTACCCAAGCATCGAGCCTTGGTGTTTCTGGCGTCGGATTTTCATTTTCCGTTGCCGCAGCTGCAAGCCATTTTACAGAACTTGCGTCGCCACGACCTGATACCGCTGGTGCTGTGGGACCAAACCGAATACAGCCGCTTACCGGATTGGGGCCTGTTTCAAATTCAGGATCTGGAATCCGGCAAGCGCAGCACGCTGTGGTTGCGTCCAGGTTTGAAGCGCAAGATAGAACAGGCATTTGCCCAGCGCCGGGAGCAATTGCAACAGCAGTTTCGGGCCTCGGGCTGTGAGCCGCTGTTTATCGACAACGGCTACCGCGCCGAGCAGCTGGGGCAATATTTTTTAAGGAGAGCAGGGTGACGTTGGCGGCAAAGCGGCTTGGTTGTGCTTGGGTATGGGTATGCGTCACGCTGCTGGCGGCGTGCTCCGGCACGTCTAACCAAGCACTCCGCGACTTTCAACTGCAAACGCCGCGGCCGTTCGGTTATGTGATCGGCGATACCATCCCGCAGCGGATTGTGCTGGAAACGCGCGCCGGTATGATCTTGGAGCGCAATAGCCTGCCGGCGCCGGGCCGTTTGAATCGCTGGTTACAACTGAACGCGGTGACTGTGCAGGAAACGGCCGGCAATGACGGCAAGCGCTATCAAATCGATCTGCAATATCAGCAATTTTACGCACCGCTGGAAGTGAAAGCCTTGAGCATACCCGGTTTTACCTTGCGCTTTCAGCAGCACGGGCAAACTCTGGAACAGCCGGTCGCGGCCTGGACCTTCACGACCTCGCCATTGCGGGAGTTGGTGGTCAGGCAGGATGAACACGGCGAATACATGCGCCCGGACCAAGCGCCGAGCTTGTTGGATGACGCGGCAATTGTCCGGCGCTTATGCGTGTCGCTGACGGTGGCGCTGGGCATCGCTTTGCGTTTGGCTTGGCTTTACGGTTATTTACCGGGACTACCGAAACGCAGCGTATTCAAGCGCGCGCAGCGTCAGTTGCAAAACCTTGGCCTTCAACAATTACCGCAAGCACTTGCCGCAGTGCATACGGCGTTTAACGGTCTTCACGGTAAGCCGGTGTTTTTGCACAAATTGGCCGAGTTTTATCAGGGCCACCCGGAATATCGCAGCATCGCTGACGAATTGACTTGGTTTTTCGATTATTCCAATCGTTACTTTTTCGGTGACGCTTCGATAATGCCGCAAGAACACGATCTGCAAAAACTCAAAACCCTGTGCCTGCATTGCCGGGAAATCGAGCGAGGCAGCCGATGAATTTGGGCTTTGAGTATCCTTGGGTCTTGCTCGGTTTGGGCTTATGCCTGTTGCCGATGTGGAGAATGGGAATGGTCGCCAACCCCTATCCCTGGCTGGCGATATTGCCTGTCGACCCACTATCGCTGGCTATCAGCGCCTTGATCCGCTTGCTGGGCGTGCTGGCGATAGGCGGGTTGATTCTGGGCTTGGCCGGTGCCTATCAGCAAGAACAGCAAGTGGAGCGCATCGGCCACGGCGCACACATCGTTATGCTGTTGGATCGCAGTAACAGTATGGACAACACCTTCGCCGGCAAGACGCCGGAAACCCAAGGCGAGGAATCCAAAGCCAACGCCGCCCGCCGCTTGTTGAATCAGTTTGTCGATCACCGAGCGCACGATTTGATCGGCATCGCCGAATACAGTACTTCGCCGCTATTCGTGCTACCGCTCACTGAAAACAAAGCCGCGATTCATGCTGCGATAGACGCCACCGCCTTGCCGGCCTTGGCTTATACCAACGTCAGCAAGGGCTTGAGCATGGCTTTGGAGTTCTTCGATAGCCGGCCGGTGACCGGTTCGCGCATCGTGTTGCTGGTGTCGGACGGCGCGGCGGTAATCGATCCGGACAGCGAAGCGGCCTTGCGCGAGTTGTTCAAACAACGCCAAGTCAGTTTGTATTGGGTGTTTCTGCGCACCGCCAACAGCCCTGGCTTGTTTGAAGTGCCCGACGACCCGCGCGACGATAATGCTCAGGCCATGCCGGAACGTTATCTGCATCTGTTCTTTAACAGTCTGCATATTCCCTATCAAGCCTACGAAGCCGAAACGCCCGGTGCATTGCAGCAGGCCATTGACGACATCAACCGCTTGGAGAATCGGCCTTTGCATTATTTCGAGCGGATTCCGAAGCAGGATTTATCCACGCGCTGTTATGCCTTTGCGGCGGCGCTGATGTTGTTATTGTTGGGCGTGAAACTCTGCGAGGCCAGACTGTGATCCGTAAGTTAAAACACTGGGCGCTGTGGGCCATATTGGCAGCAGCTTTATTAGTGACTCTGACGCAATTGCTGCAACTGTATGGCCTAGCCGGCCAAAATCGGCTGATCGGCCAATTACTGGCCGATCAGGATGTCGGCGCAGACGAATTGGCCACCTCGGCGCCGGAAGTACGTATGGCCAGAGCGGTGTATCTCAGCCGGCACCAACGCTACGACGAAGCCTTGGCAACGCTGAATTTGTTGTTGCAGCAAGCCGGCGCAGAGGCACAGGCGCACACCCGTTACAATCTGGGTAATCTGTATCTAAGGCAAGCGATGCAGAAAGCCGAAACGGGCAATGTCAACGAAGCGATGCCGCTGCTGGGGTTGGCCAAGCAAGCCTATCGCGATGCATTGACGCTGGACAGTCAGTTTTGGGATGCCAAGTACAATCTGGAAGTGGCGATGCGGCTGTTGCCGGAGATGGACAGAATCAGCAGCGGCGACGAGCAGGATGATCTTAATCAACAGACCCAACTGTGGACCACCTTGCCGGGCTTTCCGCGTGGCTTGCCCTAAATTGGCGCTTATCTTCCCGACCGATAATTTCGCTATATGACTATCGCCCCCAATCTTAGGAATTACCGTTTCTGGTTGCTGACCGCGGCCTTGCTGTCCTTGTCGGTAGTGTTTTTCCATCCGCAAACCAGCGCGCAAGTGTCACTGTACCGGCTGGTGTTTGTTGTCGACATTACCCGCAGCATGAACACCGAAGACTATCAGCTGGATAAACAGCCGGTCAGCCGCTTGCAGTTTGTCAAACAGGCGTTGCGCCAAGAGTTGTTGAAACTGCCTTGTGGTTCGCAAGTCGGCTTGGGGGTGTTTACCGAACGCCACTCGACGTTGCTGTTCGAACCGATAGACGTGTGTTCGGGATTTGCCGAGATAGACGCAGCGATTGCGGCGCTGGATTGGCGCATGGCCTGGGCCGCCGACAGCCGCATCGCCAGTGGCTTGCTGAGTACGCTGGAAATGTTGAAAGATAAAGATCAGACCCTGGTGTTTTTTAGCGACGGCCAGGAGGCACCCCCGCCCAATCGGCGTTACAAACCCGATCTGTCGCCAGTTAAAGATAAGGTAAAAGGTGTGATCGTCGGCGTCGGCGGCGATCAACTTGCCCCCATCCCAAAGTTCGACGCCAAAGGCCAACGCCAGGGCTTTTACAAACCCGAAGACGTGCCGCATCGTTCGTCCTTTGGTGAATCGGATCTAAATCCCGAGAAGATCCAGGGCTACAACGCCCGTAACGCACCTTTCGGCAGCGAGGCGGCAACCGGCGACGAGCATATGAGCCGGCTGCACGAAAGCTATCTCCGCCAGCTGGCTGCTGAGAGTGGTTTACAGTATCGACGCCTGAGCGATACCGACAGTCTGGATCAAGCGCTGCAACAAGCCGAGTTTGCCAAGCCTGGCACGCACACCGTCGATAGCAGCTGGCGCTATGCCGGTCTGGCTTTGTTGTTTCTGGTGATGGTGTATCTAAAGTAGCTCAATCGCCCGCCACGGTATCCACCAACAAAATCCGCTCGCTATCTAGGCGTAAAGACAGGGTTTTACACAGCAAGCTGGTTTCAAAATCCATGTAGCGCTCGGAAGTGACGACCCGATTGCGGTCGCCGCAGTTTTCCAATGCCAGCAATTGAAAGAAATAAGGGCGCCAGGACCAGTTAAAACCGATTTTGCGCGGATCGGTGAACCATTGGTTTTCCTTGAAATTAAAATCCGGCGAAATCTGGTCGCCCTGGTTGTTGCACAAATAAAAACGAATCACGCCGCTATCGGTAAAGTTCCAGCTGACCAGTTCATTCAAGTTAAAGTCGTCCTGCAAGGTTTCGGCCAGCTTGTAAATCAAGGTTTTGGTGGTGTTAATGGCGCTGACTTTCTTTTGCACTTTAACCAGTGTGTTTTTCAAAAATTTAGTGCGCAATGAGGCGATGTGTTGTTCGTAAAGCTCGGCATGCTGAAAATCGGCTTCGGCTTTGGCAAACAAAAACCCCTGCATGAATTGCGCGCCGCAGTTCAAACTAAATAAAAACGCTTCGTCCGATTCCACGCCTTCACAAATAATCCGGCAGCCGGTGCGCTTACCCAGCCGCGAGATCATATGAATAATGTCGCCGGCGATGCCGCCCTTGGTGGCCAGTTTGAACAGCCGCATGTCGATTTTGATGATGTCGGGTTGAATGGCGATCACCCGTTCCAGTTGCGAGGCGCCGGCGCCGAAATCGCCGATAGCCACACTCAAGCCGTGTTTGCGGTAGCGCTGCACGATTTGTTTTAACTTCTGCGGATCGACATGCGCATTGGAAATTTCCACGATGATGCGCCGCCGGTCGATATTCAACTCGTCCAACATCCGTAGCGTGGGCAGCGTGTTTAATTGGCGCAGATTTTCTATCCAGGCCGCGGAAATATTCAGCGCCAGATAGCTTTGCGTATCGGCCAAGGCCGAGAACTTTTCCAGGGCTTGCCAGCGCACCTGCCTGTCTAGTTCGATACGGGTTTTGGCATCGACCTTGGCGGAAGAGAAGAGGGCACCGGCGGAAACCACTTTGCCTTTGTCGTCGTATTGGCGGGCCAGGGCTTCGTAGCCGACGATTTTGCCGCTGGCCACCGAAATAATGGGTTGGAAATACGGAAATAACTGTGTTTTAGCTTGCATCGTCCCTTGGGCTATCAATTTAACTGGGTTTGGGTAAAAACTCCTTCAACTCCGCGACGCAGGAACCGCAACCGCTACCGGCGCTCAAACAGGCGCTGATGTCGGC
>Ga0123401_112464_pt1 | contig 17793 bp, 19 predicted proteins | sample T5LLNH4metaT_FD_89915 | JGI IMG/M metagenome (GOLD analysis project Ga0123401, IMG submission 89915) | Methane-oxidizing artificial microbial communities from Washington, USA to study methane cycling - T5-LLNH4 metaT (Metagenome... | ecosystem: Engineered > Modeled > Simulated communities...
CAGAAGGTCCGCGTGCCGCCCCTGAGGATCGAGGCCCCCGCAAGCCCGGCCGTGAAGCGCGCCGCGCCCGAGGACGCCGAGGCGATCCGAGCCATGACGCTCTTCGAGGACAAGGACCTGATGGTCCTCAACAAGCCTTACGGCCTCGCGACGCAAGGCGGCTCCGGCCAGAAGCGTCATATTGACGGCATGCTGGAGGCGCTCGCCAAGGGCGATTCGCGGCCCGTGCTGGTTCACCGGCTCGACCGCGACACTTCGGGCGTGCTGCTGATCGCCAAGAACCGCCGTATGGCGGCCGATCTGGGCGAAATTTTCCGCTCGCGGCAGGCAAAAAAAATCTACTGGGCGCTCGTCGAGGGCGTGCCCAAGCCCGCGCAAGGACGAATTTCGCTCTATCTCGCCAAGGGCGCCGGCATGGAAAAGGCGCGCGGGGCGGGACGAGACCTGGAGAAAATGCGAATCGCCAGGCATGGCGAGGCGGACGCCCAGCATTCGCTCACCTATTACGCCATCGTCGACAAGGTGGCGCCAAAATGCGCCTGGCTCTCCATGAAGCCGCTCACCGGCCGCACGCATCAGCTTCGGGCCCATGCCGAGGCGATCGGCCACCCGATCTTCGGAGACCCGAAATATGGCCGCCGCCCCGAGGACGACGTGCGCCGCCGCGACCCGCTGCGGGCCATGCCCGAGGGGCTGGAGCGCAAGCTGCATCTGCTCGCCCGGCGGCTCGTGCTGCCGCATCCAAAAGGGGGCGTGCTGGACGTCACCGCTCCGCTGCCCGACCATATGAAGAAGAGCTGGGAGACGTTCGGTTTCGACGTGAAGCAATATGACCCGATCGAGGACGCGCCGGACGAATGAACGCCCCGCGGCCTCTCAGCCGTCATGGCCGGGCTTGCCCTGGCCATCCGCGCCGGACGTATTGGGAATGATCGGCGAGACCGCCGGCCTCATCGCGCGGCTGCCCGCGACAAGCGCGGCCATGACGGGTGAAACGATCCTCGGATAAGTAAGAACCCGGCTCCCAGGGAACGGACAGATGCCCAACGAACCCACCGGCTTCGACGCCGATTTCTTCGTCCCCGAGGGCGAGCGCGACCCCGTCAAGGCCGCGCGCGACCCGGCGCGGCCGCTGCCGAAGCGATTCTATAAAGACGCCGCCGTCGGAGAGAGCGAGGGCGGTTTCTCTGTCCTGCTCGACGGCCGCCCCGTCAATACGCCGGCGAAGCGCCGGGTCATCGTCCCGTCGCGCGATCTCGCCAAGGCCCTCGCGGCGGAATGGGCGGGGCAGGGCGAGAAAATCGACCCCGCGACCATGCCTTTGACCAAGCTAGTCAACTCCGCCATTGACGGCGTCGCCCGGCAAATGGAGGAGGTCGAGGCGGAACTCGTCAAATATGCCGGCTCCGACATGATCTGCTACCGCGCCGGCGAGCCCGCGAGCCTTGCTGCGGCGCAAAGAACCGCCTGGGACCCGCTCGTCGCCTTCGCGCGCGACAAGTTCGGCGCAAGGCTGACGCTCGCGGAAGGCGTGATGTTCGCCGCTCAGCCGCCGGAATCGATTGAAGCGCTCGCCTCGGCGGTTCGCGCCCATGTCGGGGAGGGCCGGGGCGCGGCGTTTCGCCTCGCCGCGTTGCATGTGATGACGACGCTCACCGGCTCGCTGATTCTCGCCCTCGCCAAATCACTGAATGAAGTAGAGCTTGCCGCGGCATGGGCGGCGGCCCATATCGACGAGGATTTTCAGATGCGGGCCTGGGGCGAGGACGCCGAGGCGCTCGCGCGCCGGGAAGCGCGGTTCAAGGAAATGGCGGCCGCCGCCTTTCTCTCCGACTGTGTGGCGGCGGCCGGGCGGCAAGGCGCCTGATAATTCGTCAATTTCCCGATGAATTGGCGCAAACAGCCGGGCGGGCCGTCCTTGTCTCTTGCTTTGCACAAGGGGCTTTGTTACGGAACCCGCGGCCTGGAGCTTTTCCAAGTTTGTAAGGCTCCCGCGAAAGCGGCCTTCGCCCCGCCGCAACGTCGGACCGACCGGACACGACCTATGCCGATGCTGCTCGAACAATATATGCCGCTCGCGATCTTCATGGCGCTCTCCGCCGTCATCGCCGGCGCGCTGCTCGTCGCGCCCTTCCTCCTCGCCTTCAAGGCGCCGGACCCGGAAAAGCTCTCCGCTTATGAGTGCGGCTTCAACCCGTTCAACGATTCGCGCATGAAATTCGACGTGCGCTTCTATCTCGTGTCGCTGCTCTTCATCGTGTTCGACCTGGAAGTGGCCTTCCTCTTCCCCTGGGCGGTCGCCTTCAAGGACGCCGGCGCCTTCGGCTTCTGGTCGATGATGACCTTCCTCGGCGTTCTGACCGTGGGCTTCGTCTATGAGTGGCGCAAGGGCGCTCTGGAGTGGGATTGATGACGACGCTGATCGCTCCTGAACCCAAGGGCCTGATTGATCCGCGCTCCGGCAAGCCGGTGGGCTCGGACGATCCCTTCTTCCTGCAAATCAACGAGGAGCTCGCCGACAAGGGCTTCTTCGTGACGGCGACGGACGACGTCATCAACTGGGCGCGCACCGGCTCGCTCATGTGGATGACCTTCGGCCTCGCCTGCTGCGCGGTCGAGATGATTCAGGCGGCCATGCCGCGCTACGATCTCGAGCGCTTCGGCTTCGCGCCGCGCGCGAGTCCGCGCCAGTCGGACTGCATCATCATCGCCGGCACGCTGACCAATAAGATGGCGCCGGCGCTGCGCAAGGTCTATGACCAGATGCCGGAGCCCCGCTACGTCATCTCCATGGGCTCCTGCGCCAATGGCGGCGGCTACTATCACTATTCCTATTCGGTGGTGCGCGGCTGCGACCGGGTGATCCCGGTCGACGTCTATGTGCCGGGCTGCCCGCCCTCGGCCGAGGCGCTGGTCTACGGCATGCTGCTGCTGCAAAAGAAAATCCGCCGCACGGGCACGATCGAGCGGTAAGAGAAGCGAATGGCGAATGGGGAGTAGCGAATAGAATATCGACGGCGGTCAATTCGCTATTCGCTATTCGCTATTCGCCTTTGCGCGGGAAGGTCTGACGAATGACGGCGGAACTCGAAACACTCGGCGCGCGGATCAGCGGCGCGCTTCCCGGCGCGGTGACGGATGTGAAGATCGCCTATGGCGAGCTCACGCTCACCATCGCGCGCGAGCGCTGGAGCGAGACGGCGACCTATCTACGCGACGATCCCGAATGCCTCTTCGTCAACATCGTCGACGTGACCGCCGCCGACTATCCGGAGCGCGAGGAGCGCTTCGAGGTCGTCGCGCATCTCCAGTCGCCCAGGCACAATCGCCGTATCCGCATCAAGACGCCGGCGGCGGAAGACACGCCCGTCGACTCTCTCGTCCCGCTCTTCCCCGGCGCCGACTGGTACGAGCGCGAGACTTACGATCTCTTCGGCGTGATCTTCGCCGGCCATCCCGACCTGCGCCGCATCATGACCGATTACGGCTTTGACGGACATCCGCTGCGCAAGGACTTCCCCATGTCCGGCTTCGTCGAGGTGCGCTATGACGACGAGCGCAAGCGCGTCGTCTACGAGCCCGTGCGGCTCCAGCAGGAGTACCGCAATTTCGATTTCCTCTCTCCCTGGGAGGCGGTGAAATACGACCTGCCGGGGGATGAGAAGGCGAGCAAATAGGGCGAATAGCGAGTAGGGAATAGCGAATAGGGAGTTGGCCACGCCGTTGAGTGAGGATCAATTCCTTTCCTATCGCGATCTGAAAGTCTGGCAGGAGGCTATGAGTCTAGCGGTTGCTTGCTATGAATTGACGCGAACATTTCCCAAAGAGGAAATGTACGGAATGACGTCTCAAATCCGCAGGGCGTCCGCGTCGGTGGCGGCAAATATCGCGGAGGGACACGGTCGTGGCACGACGGCCGCGTTTGTCCACTTCTTGAGAACTGCGCAGGGATCGCTCAAAGAGTTGGAAACCCATTTGACGCTCGCCACAAGGGTAGAATTGACGTCACTGGATCGCGTTGAAGCGCTGCTCGCGCAGTGTGATGGAATTGGCCGCATGTTGCGCGCGCTGATGCGTTCGCTGCAACAACGCATCGAGCGGGAGGGAAGAGCGTGAGACACTATTCGCTACTCGCTACTCGCCATTCGCTTATAGCCCATACGGAACAGACGCGATGACAGACCAGTCCGGCCTGCGCAACTTCAACATCAATTTCGGCCCGCAGCATCCGGCTGCGCATGGCGTTCTGCGCCTGATCCTCGAACTTGACGGCGAAGTCGTCGAGCGCGTCGATCCGCATGTCGGCTTCCTGCATCGGGGCACCGAGAAGCTGATGGAGGCGCGCACCTATCTGCAAAACGTGCCTTATTTCGATCGGCTCGATTACTGCGCGCCGATGAATCAGGAGCACGCCTTCTGTCTCGCCATCGAGCGCCTGTTGGATGTCGAGGTTCCGAGGCGCGGCCAGCTCATCCGCGTGCTCTACGCCGAGATCGGCCGTCTGCTTTCCCATCTCCTGAACGTCACTTCCCAGGCGATGGACGTCGGCGCGCTCACGCCGCCGCTCTGGGGCTATGAGGAGCGCGAGAAGCTGATGGTGTTCTATGAGCGCGCTTCCGGCGCGCGCATGCACGCCAATTATTTCCGCCCCGGCGGCGTCGCGCGCGATCTGCCGGACCAACTCGTCGAGGACATCGGCGCCTTCTGCGATCCTTTCCTCAAGGTCTGCGACGATCTCGAAGGCCTGTTCATCGAGAACCGCATCTTCAAGCAGCGCAATGTCGACATCGGCGTGATCTCGCTCGAGGACGCCTGGAAATGGGGCTTCTCCGGCGTGATGGCGCGTGGCTCGGGCGCGGCCTGGGACCTGCGCAAGGCGCAGCCTTATGAATGCTATGAGGAGATGGAGTTCGACATCCCCGTCGGAAAGAATGGCGACTGCTACGACCGCGCCGTGATCCGCATGGAGGAGATGCGCCAGTCGACCTCCATCATGAAGCAATGCGTCGAAAAGCTGCTGCGCGCCGACGGCCGCGGCCCGGCGCTGACGCCCAATCATAAAATTACGCAGCCCTCGCGCGGCGAGATGAAGCGCTCCATGGAAGCGCTCATCCATCACTTCAAGCTCTTCACCGAGGGCTTCCACGTTCCGGCCGGCGAAGTCTACGCCGCGGTCGAGGCGCCGAAGGGCGAATTCGGCGTCTATCTCGTGTCGGATGGCGGCGACAAGCCCTATCGCTGCAAGGTCCGCGCGCCGGGCTTCGCGCATCTCTCCTCCATGGATTTCATGTGCAAGGGCCACATGCTCGCCGATGTCTCGGCGATCCTGGGCTCGCTCGACATCGTCTTCGGGGAGGTCGACCGGTGAGCTTGATCCCCTCCCCAACCCTTCCCTTTGCAAGGGGAGGGAGTCAGATGGGCGCCGCAATTCTCGCTCCCCCTGCAAGGGGGAGGGTCGGGGTGGGGGTCAGCCTTCGCTCGAATCCGAATCAGGAGGCGGGCATGTCGCGCTTCGACCGAACGCGCGCCAAGACGGAGCGCGCTCGCCAATTGCGACGCGATATGACCGGCGTCGAGAAGAAGCTCTGGAGCCGCCTGACCAATGCGCAACTCGGCGTTTCGTTTCGCCGGCGCCATCCCATCGGACCCTATTTCGTCGACTTCTACTGCGCGACGGCGCGACTCGTTGTCGAACTCGATGGCGATCAGCATGGCTTCGATGCGGGGCTGGCGGCGGATGCGCGCCGCACTGCTTTCCTGTCGAGCAAAGGACTGCGCGTCCTTCGGTTCTGGAACAATGAGGTTATGACCAATATCGACGGCGTCGTAGAGACGATCTGGCTCGCCGTTCAGCCGCTCGTTTCGAACCCGACCCCCACCCCGACCCTCCCCCTTGCAGGGGGAGGGAGTGAGCCAGTGGATTAAAATCATGTCCGTCCGTCGTCTCGCCGAAAAGCAGCCCGAGCGCTTCGAGTTCACGCCCGAGAACAAGGCGTGGCTCGAGAAGCAGATCGCCAAATATCCCGACGGCCGTCAGGCTTCGGCCGTCGTGCCGGCGCTGTGGCAGGCGCAGAAGCAGAATGATTACTGGCTGCCGCAAAAGGCGATCGAGGCGGTCGCCGAGGCGCTGAACATGCCGAAGATCCGCGTCCTCGAGATCGCGACCTTCTACACCATGTTCAATCTCGAACCGGTCGGCAAATATTACATCCAGCTCTGCGGCACGACGCCCTGCATGCTGAGCGGCTCGGACGATCTCATCAAGGTGCTGGAGCGCCGCGTCGGACCCCAGCGCAAGGTCACGGCCGACGGTCTCTTCTCCTGGCTCGAGGTCGAGTGCCTCGGCGCCTGCTGCAACGCGCCCATGGTCCAGATCAACGACGATTATTACGAGGACCTCACGGCCGAGAATTTCGAGAAGCTTCTCGACGACCTCGCCGCTGGCCGTCCCGTGAAGACCGGTTCGCAGAAGGGCCGCGTGTCGTCGGAGCCCGAGGGCGCGCTCACGAGCCTCACGACTCTCTACGGTCAAAAGTAAGCGGAGGGAAGGAACCACATGCTCTCCGACGCAGATCGCATCTTCACGAATCTTTACGGCCTCGGCGACCGCTCGCTCGCCGGCGCCCGCGCGCGCGGCCAGTGGGACAACACCAAGGCGCTGCTCGCCAGGGGCCGCGACAAGATCATCGAGGAAGTGAAGGCCTCAGGCCTTCGCGGCCGCGGCGGCGCCGGCTTCTCGACGGGCCTCAAATGGTCCTTCATGCCGAAGGAAGTCGATCCGAAACGGCCGCATTATCTCGTCATCAACGCAGACGAGTCCGAACCGGGCACCTGCAAGGACCGCGAGATCATGCGCAACGACCCGCATACGCTGGTCGAGGGCGCGCTGGTCGCATCTTTCGCCATGGGCGCGCATGCCTGCTACATCTATGTGCGCGGCGAGTTCATCGCCGAGCGCATCGCGCTGCAGAAGGCGGTCGACGAGGCTTATGAAGCCAATCTCATCGGCAAGAACAATATCCACGGCTACCCCTTCGACCTTTATGTCCATCACGGCGCCGGCGCCTATATCTGCGGCGAAGAGACGGCGCTGATCGAAAGCCTCGAGGGCAAGAAGGGCATGCCGCGGCTGAAGCCGCCATTCCCCGCCAATGTGGGCCTCTATGGTTGTCCGACGACGGTGAACAATGTCGAATCCATCGCGGTCACGCCGACGATCCTGCGTCGCGGGCCCGGCTGGTTCGCCGGCATCGGCAAGCCCAATAATACGGGCGCCAAGCTTTTCTCGATCTCCGGCCATGTCAACCGGCCGTGCAATGTCGAGGAGGCGATGTCCATCCCCTTCCGCGAATTGATCGACGCGCATTGCGGCGGCGTTCGTGGCGGCTGGGACAATCTGCTCGCGGTCATCCCCGGCGGTTCGTCGGTGCGCTGCGTGCCCGCGCATCAGATCATCGACTGTCCCATGGATTTCGACAGCCTCGTCAAGCTCGGCTCGGGCCTCGGCACGGCGGCGGTGATCGTCATGGACAAGTCCACCGACATTATCCGGGCCATTGCGCGCCTGTCTTATTTCTACAAGCACGAGAGCTGCGGCCAGTGCACGCCCTGCCGCGAGGGCACGGGGTGGATGTATCGCGTCGTGCAGCGCATGGTCGAAGGCCGCGCGCATAAGAAAGAGATCGACATGCTCTTCGACGTGTCGAAACAGATCGAGGGCCACACGATCTGCGCGCTGGGCGACGCGGCGGCCTGGCCGATCCAGGGCCTCATCACCCATTTCCGCGAGACGATCGAAGAGCGCATCAATCAATATACGGCCAATCCGCATCCCGAGCCCCTGCGCGAGGCGGCGGAGTGACCATGAACAAGCGTGTTACGACTTCGGAGAGAGTGAAGTGACCAAGATTCTCGTCGATGGCGTCGAGGTGGACGTTCCGGGAGAGTTCACGCTTCTCCAGGCATGCGAGCAAGCGGGCGCCGAGGTGCCGCGCTTCTGCTATCATGAACGGCTGTCGATCGCCGGCAACTGCCGCATGTGCCTCGTCGAGGTGAAGGGCGGCCCGCCGAAGCCGCAGGCCTCCTGCGCCATGTCGGTGAAGGATCTGCGCCCGGGCCCGAACGGCGCGCCGCCGGAAGTCTTCACCAAGTCTCCGATGGTGAAGAAGGCGCGCGAAGGCGTGATGGAGTTCCTGCTCGTCAACCATCCGCTCGACTGCCCGATCTGCGATCAGGGCGGCGAATGCGACCTGCAGGACCAGGCGCTGGCCTTTGGCGGCGACAGTTCGCGCTTCCATGAGAACAAGCGCGCGGTCGAGGACAAATATATCGGCGTCCTCGTCAAGACCGAGATGACCCGCTGCATCCACTGCACGCGCTGCGTCCGCTTCACGGCGGAAGTCGCCGGCACGGGCGAGATGGGCGCCATCGGCCGCGGCGAGGATATGGAGATCACGACCTATCTCGAAAGCGCGATGACCTCCGAGCTTCAGGGCAATGTCGCCGACCTCTGCCCGGTCGGCGCGCTGCTGCCCAAGCCCCAGAGTTTTCGCGCCCGTCCGTGGGAATATCAGAAGACCGAGACGATCGACGTCATGGACGCGCTCGGCTCCGCGATCCGCGTCGATTCGCGCGGCCGCGAGGTCATCCGCATCCTCCCGCGCGTCAACGACGCGGTGAACGAAGAGTGGATTTCGGACAAGACGCGCCAGATCGTCGACGGCCTCAAGACGCAGCGCCTCGATCGTCCCTATGTGCGCGAGAACGGCCGCCTGCGGCGCGCCTCCTGGCGCGAGGCTTTCGATCTGATCGCCGCCAGGCGCAAGGCGACGGCGCCGGCGCGCAGCGGCGCCATCGTTGGCGATCTCGCGGCGGCTGAGGAAATCTTCGCGCTGAAGCTGCTCATGCAGCATATCGGCTCGCCGAATCTCGACTGCCGCCAGGACGGCGCGCGGCTCGATCCGAAATTCGGCCGCGCCTCCTACATCTTCAATTCGACGATCGCCGGCATCGACCAGGCGGATGCGCTGCTCATCGTCGGCTCCAATCCGCGCAAGGAGTCGCCGGTCCTCAATGCGCGCATCCGCAAGCGCTGGCTCAAGGGCGACTTCAAAGTTTCGCTTGTCGGCGAGAAAGTCGACCTCACCTATGATTATGATTATCTCGGCGCGGGCCCGGATTCGCTCTTGCGTTTCATTCACGAGGCGAAACCGGTCGGCAAGCTGCTCGTGATTGTGGGACAAGGCGCTGTTTCACGCCCCGACGGCGAGGCCATCCTCGCGCTTTCCGCGCAGGCGGCTCAGAAGCTCGGCGGCGTTTCGGAGGGCTGGAACGGCTTTTCCGTGCTGCACACGGCGGCGTCGCGCGTCGGCGCGCTCGATCTCGGCTTCACGCCGGCGCAGGGCGGCCTCGACGCGCAACATATGGCCAAGGGTGGCGCGCTTGACCTCGTCTTCCTGCTCGGCGCGGATGAGATTGCGATCGAGCCGGGCGCCTTCGTCGTTTATATCGGCGCGCATGGCGACCGCGGCGCGCATCGCGCCGACGTGATCCTGCCGGGCGCCGCCTATACCGAAAAATCCGGCCTCTACGTCAATACGGAGGGTCGCGTGCAGTTGGCCTCGCGCGTCGTCTTCCCGCCGGGCGAGGCGCGGGAGGACTGGGCCATCCTGCGCGCGCTCTCGGCCGCGATCGGCCAGGCGCTGCCTTTCGACTCGCTCGCCGAATTGCGCAGGAAGCTTGTCGAGGCGCATCCGCATTTCGCCCGCATCGACCAGATCGGGGCCGGCCAGGCGAGCGACGTTTTGAGGCTCGCCGCGCATCCGGCGGTCGCGATGAAGGATGCTTTCGTCTCCGCGATCGGCGATTTCTATCTCACCAATCCGATCGCGCGCGCCTCGGCGGTCATGGCGGAATGCTCGGCCCTTGCGCAGGGCAAGCTGGCCCAAGCGGCGGAATAGGAGCGAAGACGTGAGCGATTGGATGAACGCCATCACCGCTTATCTCGCGGAAAGCCCCGTTCTGCTCGCAATCATCAAGAGCGTGCTGATCGCGGTCGTTCTGCTGATCTATGTGGCTTATGTGATTCTCGCGGACCGCAAGATCTGGGCGGCGGTGCAGTTGCGCCGCGGCCCGAATGTCGTCGGTCCCTGGGGCCTGTTGCAGAGCTTCGCGGATTTCATCAAATTCGCGCTCAAGGAGCCTGTGATCCCGGACACGGCGAACAAGGGCATTTTCCTGTTCGCGCCTTTCATCATGGCGACGCTCTCCATCGCCGCCTGGGCGGTCGTGCCTGTCGCGGACGGCTGGGTCGTCGGCGACATCAATGTCGGCATTCTCTATATCTTCGCCCTGTCGTCGCTCGGCGTCTACGGCGTGATCATGGGCGGCTGGGCGTCGAACTCGAAATATCCGTTCCTGTCGGCGCTGCGCTCCGCCGCGCAGATGGTGTCCTACGAGGTCTCGATCGGCTTCGTCATCATCACCGTGCTGCTCTGCGCCGGCTCGCTGAACCTCACCGACATCGTCCGCGCGCAGGACACGCCCTATGGCATGGCCGGCTGGTACTGGCTGCGTCTCTTCCCGATGTTCGTCATCTTCTTCGTCTCGGCGCTCGCCGAAACGAACCGCCCGCCCTTCGACCTCGTCGAAGCGGAGTCGGAGCTCGTCGCCGGTTTCATGATCGAATATTCGGCGACGCCCTATGTGCTGTTCATGCTTGCCGAATATGTGGCGATCGTGACCATGTGCGCGCTGCTGACCATCCTGTTCTTCGGCGGCTGGCTGCCGCCCGCCAATATCGCGCCCTTCACCTGGGTTCCGGGCGTGATCTGGTTCATCCTGAAGGTCAGCTTCTTCTTCTTCTTCTTCGCCATGGTGAAGGCTTTCGTGCCACGCTACCGGTACGATCAGCTCATGCGGCTCGGCTGGAAAGTGTTCCTGCCGATCTCGCTCGCCATGGTCGTCATTGTCGCCGCTGTGCTGCAGTTCAGCGGCGGCGCGGTCGCGAGTTGAGGGTCCGTCATGAGACTAGACCAAGCCGCCAAGTCGCTCTTCCTGTCGGAGTTCGTCAGCGCCTTCTGGCTCTCGATGCGCTACTTCTTCAAGCCGAAGGCGACGATCAACTATCCGCACGAACGCAATCCGCAATCGCCGCGCTTCCGCGGCGAACATGCGCTGCGCCGCTATCCGAACGGCGAGGAGCGCTGCATCGCCTGCAAGCTCTGCGAGGCGATCTGCCCGGCGCAGGCCATCACCATCGAGGCCGGTCCGCGTCGCAATGACGGCACCCGCCGCACCACGCGTTACGACATCGACATGGTGAAGTGCATCTATTGCGGCTATTGCCAGGAGGCCTGCCCGGTCGACGCCATCGTCGAGGGGCCGAACCAGGAATTCGCGACGGAAACGCGCGAGGAGCTCTACTACACCAAGGAGCGCCTGCTCGAGAACGGCGCCCGCTGGGAGCGTGAGATCGCGCGCAACATCGCGCTGGACTCGCCCTACCGGTAAGGAACGAATGCGAGCCGTCGCAAGCGGCTCTTGATGAGAGGATGAGGCCGTGGCGGCTGTGTTTTTCTACCTCTTCGCGACGATCATGATCGCGTCGGCCTGCGTGGTGATCTTTGCCCGCAATCCGGTGCATTCGGTGCTGTTCCTGATCCTCGCCTTCTGCAACGGCGCGGGCCTCTTCCTGCTTGCGGGCGCTGAATTTCTCGCGATGCTGCTGATCGTCGTCTATGTCGGCGCGGTGGCGGTGCTCTTCCTCTTCGTCGTCATGATGCTCGACGTCGACTTCGCGGAGTTGAAGCAGGGTTTCGCCAAATATCTGCCGATCAGCGCCGCCGTCGGCGCGGTGGTGCTCGCGGAGCTTGGCATGGTCGCGGTCGGCTGGCGGCCGGCGGGCGCCGCAAGGAGCCTGCTTGAGACGCCGATCGCCTCGGACGTCTCCAACACCGCCGCGCTCGGGCAGGTGCTCTATACGAAGTATGCGATCTTCTTCCAGACCTCGGCGCTGGTGCTGCTTACCGCGATGATCGGCGCGATCGTGCTGACGCTGCATCACAAGCCCAACGTCAAGCGTCAGAACATCGATGAGCAGAACGCGCGCAACGCCAAGAACGTCGTCGAGATCAGGAAGGTTCCGTTCCGGACCGGCGTATAACGAGGAAAGTCCATGACCATCGGCCTTACGCATTACCTCGTCGTCGCCGCGATCCTGTTCACGCTCGGCGTCGCGGGCATCATTCTCAATCGCAAGAACATCATCGTCATCCTCATGTCGGTTGAGCTGATCCTCTTGTCGGTGAATTTGAACTTCGTCGCCTTCTCGCAGGCGCTCGGCGATCTCGTCGGCCAGGTGTTCGCGCTCTTCGTGCTCACCGTCGCCGCCGCGGAGGCGGCCATCGGCCTCGCCATCCTCGTCGCCTTCTATCGCAACCGCGGCACCATCGCGGTCGAAGACATCAATGAGCTGAAGGGCTGATCCAAAGCGATGATCCAAGCAATCGTCTTCCTGCCGCTGCTCGGCTTCCTGATCGCCGGCGCTTTCGGGCGCAAGATCGGGCCGCGCCCTTCGGAGCTCGTCACGACGGGCCTGCTCTTCGTCTCTGCCGTGCTGTCGTGGATCGTTTTCTTCGATGTCGCGCTCGGCCATAACCATGGCTACACGCCGGCGCTCGCCAACTGGATGACCGTCGGCGCGTTGAAAGTCGACTGGGCGCTGCGCGTCGACGCGCTCACGGCGGTGATGCTCGTCGTCGTCACCACAGTATCGAGCCTCGTGCATCTCTACTCCATCGGCTATATGCACGAGGACCCGTCGCGTCCGCGTTTCTTCGCCTATCTGTCGCTCTTCACCTTCGCCATGCTCATGCTGGTGACGGCCGATAATCTGGTGCAGATGTTCTTCGGCTGGGAAGGCGTCGGCCTTGCTTCCTATCTTCTCATCGGCTTCTGGTACGAGAAGCCGTCGGCCTGCGCCGCCGCCATCAAGGCCTTCGTCGTCAACCGCGTCGGCGATTTCGGCTTCGCGCTCGGCATCTTCCTGGTCTTTCAGCTCACCCAGTCGCTCTCCCTCAACGAGGTCTTCGCCGCTGTGCCGGGCCTGGAGGGCAAGCCGATCCATATTTTCGGCCTGGACGTCGACGCGCTGACGATCGCGGCCTTCCTGCTGTTCATCGGCGCCATGGGCAAGTCGGCGCAGTTCTTCCTGCACACCTGGCTGCCGGACGCGATGGAAGGCCCGACGCCGGTCTCCGCCCTCATCCACGCCGCCACCATGGTCACCGCCGGCGTCTTCATGGTCGCGCGCCTGTCGCCCATCTTCGAACATGCGCCGGCGGCGCTCGAATTCGTGACGCTCATCGGCGCAGTCACGGCCTTCTTCGCCGCGACGGTCGGTCTCGTTCAGAACGACATCAAGCGCGTCATCGCCTATTCCACCTGCTCGCAGCTCGGCTATATGTTCGTGGCGGAAGGCGTCGGCGCCTATTCGCTCGGCATATTCCACCTCTTCACCCACGCCTTCTTCAAGGCGCTGTTGTTCCTGGGCGCCGGCTCGGTCATCCATGCGATGCATCACGAGCAGGACATGCGGAACATGGGCGGGCTGCGGAAGGACATTCCCTTCACCTTCGCGATGATGACCATCGGCACGCTGGCGCTGACGGGCGTCGGCGTCCCGCATACGGAAATCGGCTTCGCCGGCTTCTTCTCCAAGGACGGCATCATCGAGGCGGCTTACGCCGCGAGCGCGCACAGCACGGCGGCGCTCATCGGCTTCATCTCGACGGTCGTGGCCGCGGGCTTCACGTCCTTCTATTCCTGGCGCCTCGTATTCATGACCTTCTTCGGCGCGCGCAAGGAGCATGGCCATGACGTTCATGCGCACGCCGCGCATGGCCATGACGATCACGCCCATGGACACGACGACCATGCGCATGACAGCCATGGCGATCATACGCCGCATGAGTCTCCGCTCGTCATGCTGATCCCGCTCGCGGTTCTCGCCGCGGGCGCCGTCGGCGCGGGCTTCGTCTTCGAGCCCTATTTCGCGGGTCACGCCTATGACGAGTTCTGGAAGGGCGCGCTCTTCACCGGCGAGCACAACCACGTCCTGCATGCGCGTCACGAAATCCCGGCCTGGGTCGGCTTCGCGCCCTTCACGATGATGGCTCTCGGCTTCCTCCTCTCGCTCTATGTCTATGTGCTCAAGCCTGGCTTGGCGCCGAAGCTGGCGGCCGCCTTCCCGCGCCTTTACCAGTTCCTGCTCAACAAGTGGTATTTCGACGAGCTCTACGACGCCATCTTCGTGAAGCCGGCCTTTGTGATCGGCCGACTGTTCTGGAAGGGCGGCGACGGCGCCATCATCGACGGGCTGGGGCCCGACGGCGTGGCCGCCCGCGTCGCGGACGGCGCGAAGATCGCCGTGCGCCTGCAAACGGGCTACATCTACAACTACGCCTTCGCCATGCTGATCGGCGTCGCCGCCATCATCACCTATTACGTCGCCGGAGGGCTGCGCTGATGTTCGGGTTCGGCATTCTTACCGGCCTTACGTTTCTTCCGCTCGTCGGCGCCGCCTTCCTGCTGACCCAGAAGGGCGAGGACGAGGCGACGCTCCGCAACATCCGCTGGGCGTCCTTGCTCACGACGCTCGCGACCTTCGCGCTCTCCCTCTATGTGTGGGCCGGCTTCGATCCGTCGAGCGCGGCCTTCCAGTTCGTGGAGGAGAAGAACTGGTTCGGCTCGGGCCTGACCTACAAAATGGGCGTCGACGGCTTCTCCTTGCCGCTCCTGCTCCTCACCACCTTCGTCATGCCCTTCTCGATCCTTGCGTCCTTCGAGTCGGTCACGAAGCGCGTGAGGGAATATTTCATCGCCTTCCTCGTGCTCGAGACGCTGATGATCGGCGTCTTCTGCGCGCTGGACCTCGTGCTGTTCTACCTCTTCTTCGAGGGCGGCCTCATTCCGATGTTCCTCATCATCGGCGTCTGGGGCGGCAAGCGGCGCGTCTATGCGAGCTTCAAGTTCTTCCTCTATACGCTCGTCGGCTCGCTTCTGATGCTGGTCGCGATCCTCGCAATGTATAATCAGGCGCATACGACCGACATCACGGCGCTGCTCAAGACCGACTTCCCGAAGGAGATGCAGACCTGGCTGTGGCTGGCTTTCTTCGCCTCCTTCGCGGTGAAGATGCCGATGTGGCCCGTGCATACCTGGCTGCCCGACGCGCATGTCGAGGCGCCGACGGCGGGCTCGGTCATTCTGGCGGCGATCCTGCTGAAGATGGGCGGCTACGGCTTCATCCGCTTCTCGCTGCCCATGTTCCCGGACGCGTCGGTCTATTTCGCGCCGCTCGTCTACGCGATGTCGATTATCGCCATCATCTACACCTCGCTCGTGGCGCTGGTGCAGGAGGACATCAAGAAGCTCATCGCCTATTCCTCCGTCGCGCATATGGGCTATGTCACCATGGGCCTCTTCACCTTGAATCCGCAGGGCGTGCAGGGCGCGATGTTCCAGATGATCTCGCATGGCTTCGTGTCGGGCGCGCTCTTCCTTTGCGTCGGCGTCATCTATGATCGCATGCACACCCGCGAGATTACGGCCTATGGCGGCCTCGTGAACCGCATGCCGGTCTATGCTTTCGTCTTCATGCTCTTCACCATGGCCAATGTCGGCCTGCCGGGCACGACGGGCTTCATCGGCGAGTTCCTTTCGCTCGCCGGCGCCTTCAAGGCCAATAGCTGGGTCGCGCTCTTCGCGACGAGCGGCGTGATCTTCTCGGCGGCCTATGCGCTCTATCTCTATCGCCGCGTCGTGTTCGGCGCGCTGGAGAAAGCGAGCCTGAAGGACATTGTGGACCTCACGCCGCGCGAGATCGTGATCTTCGCGCCGCTCGTCGCGCTCACGATCTATTATGGCGTGCTGCCGGGCCAGATCCTGACCTCGACGCAGGCTTCGGTCGACAATCTCATCCAATCCCACACGGCCTTTCTCGATGCGGTGAAGTTCGCCGCGGCGGCCCACTGACGGACGGCGGAAATGTCTTTCCTCGCAGAACTCGGACATCACTTCCTTCCCGAGGTCATTCTCGCCATCGGCGTGATGCTGCTGATTCTCATCGGCGCGTTCCGCGGCGAGAAGGGCTTCAGCCTCGTCGATGAAATGGCGGTCGGCATTCTCGGCCTCGCCATCCTCGCCATCGTGCTGTCGAGCAAACAGGCGGACGTCCCCGTCTTCGAAGGCGCCTATATTGACGACGCCTTCTCGCGCTTCGCGAAGACGCTCACCCTCATCGGCGCCATGGCGTCGATCCTGCTCTCGGTCGACTGGCTGCAGCGCAACGGGCTCGAGAAGTTCGAATATCCGGTGCTGGTTCTGCTCTCGACGCTCGGCATGCTGCTGCTGATCTCGGCGGATAATCTCATCGCGCTCTATCTCGGCCTGGAGCTCATGTCGCTCGCGCTCTATGTCATGGCCGCCTTCGCGCGCGACGACGGCCGCGCCTCGGAAGCCGGCCTGAAATATTTCGTCCTGGGCGCGCTTTCCTCGGGCATGATGCTCTATGGCTCGTCGCTGCTCTATGGCTTCGCCGGCACGGTGTCCTTCGCCGGCATCGCCCAGGCCGTGACGGAGCAGCCGCCGGTCGGCGTCATCTTCGGCCTCGTCTTCGTGCTGGCGGGCCTTGCATTCAAAATGTCGGCCGCGCCCTTCCATATGTGGACGCCCGACGTCTATGAGGGCGCGCCGACTCCGGTGACCACCTTCTTCGCCTCGGCCGCCAAAATGGCCGCCGTCGCCATCACGGCGCGCGTCGTCATCACCGCCTTCCCGGCCATTACGAGCCAGTGGCGCCAGATCATCGTGTTTCTCGCCATCGCCTCGACGCTGCTCGGCTCCTTCGCCGCGATCGGCCAGAACAACATCAAGCGGCTGATGGCCTATTCCTCGATCGGCCATATGGGCTTCGCGCTCATCGGCCTTGCCGCCGGCAATGAAGCGGGCGTGAGAGGCGTCGTCGTCTATCTGACGATCTATCTCGTGATGACGCTCGGCTCCTTTGCCGCGATCCTCGCCATGCGGATCAATGGCCGCAATGTCGAGAGCGTCTCGGACCTCGCCGGCCTGTCGCGCACCAATGGCCTCATGGCCTTCTTCCTGGCGATGCTGATGTTCTCGCTCGCCGGCATTCCGCCGCTCGCGGGCTTCTTCGCAAAATACTATGTGCTGCTCGCGGCCGTGGACGCCGGCCTCTATCCGCTCGCGGTTGTCGGCGTGCTGGCCTCTGCGGTCGCGGCCTTCTACTATCTGCGCGTCGTCAAGGTCATGTATTTCGACGAGCCGGCGCCGGGCTTCGATCGCTCGCCGCTGGCGGTGCGCGCGATCCTCGCCGCCTCGGCCGTCGCCGTTCTCGGCTTCTGGGTCTATCCGGCGCCGATCATGGACGCGGCGACAGCCGCGGCCAAATCCCTGTTCTGATGAGGTGAGCGCGTGCAGTTAGGTGGTATTGCGCGCGCTCGCGGCGTTCGCCTTCTGAAACTCGGCGACATCGACTCGACAAATGAGGAGGCGCGCCGCCTGATCGAAACGGGCGAGCAGGGCCCGCTGTGGATCGTCGCCGCGCGCCAGACCAGGGGGCGCGGTCGACTGGGGCGAGATTGGATCTCGCCCGCCGGCAATCTTTACGCCAGCTTCGTTTTCAGCGATTTCCCGGAGACCCGGGTCGCGCCGGAGCTCTTAAAATAATAATAACACGAGCATAAACAGATTACACAACAGACAATAAAC
>Ga0123401_126817_pt1 | contig 16174 bp, 30 predicted proteins | sample T5LLNH4metaT_FD_89915 | JGI IMG/M metagenome (GOLD analysis project Ga0123401, IMG submission 89915) | Methane-oxidizing artificial microbial communities from Washington, USA to study methane cycling - T5-LLNH4 metaT (Metagenome... | ecosystem: Engineered > Modeled > Simulated communities...
ATGGCAAAAGGCAAATTTGAACGGACCAAGCCACACGTCAACGTAGGTACGATTGGCCACGTGGATCACGGTAAAACAACATTAACGGCAGCGATCACGACAGTGCTGACAAAGAAATTTGGCGGCGAAGCGAAAGACTACGCACAAATTGACAGTGCGCCAGAAGAAAAAGCACGTGGTATTACCATTAACACCTCTCACGTCGAGTACGAGACGGAAACACGTCACTACGCACACGTAGACTGTCCTGGTCACGCTGACTATGTTAAAAACATGATTACCGGCGCAGCCCAAATGGACGGTGCGATCCTTGTTTGTTCAGCAGCTGACGGCCCAATGCCGCAAACACGTGAGCACATCTTGTTGGCACGTCAAGTTGGCGTACCTTACATCGTTGTGTTCTTAAACAAAGCAGACATGGTTGATGACCCTGAGTTGTTAGAGCTGGTTGAAATGGAAGTGCGTGAATTGCTCAGCAAATACGACTTCCCGGGCGACGACACCCCAATCATCCATGGCTCAGCTAAATTAGCCTTGGAAGGTGACCAATCACCAATCGGCGAACCAGCGATCTTCAAATTAGCAGAAGCATTAGATACTTACATCCCAATGCCTGAGCGTGCGATTGACGGCACATTCCTGATGCCAGTAGAAGACGTATTTTCAATCTCTGGTCGTGGTACTGTGGTAACAGGCCGTATCGAACGCGGTATTGTAAAAGTCGGTGACGAGATTGAAATCGTTGGTCTTAAAGACACGGTAAAAACAACTTGTACTGGTGTTGAAATGTTCCGTAAATTGCTAGACCAAGGTCAAGCAGGCGATAACGTTGGTGTATTGCTACGCGGTACTAAACGTGAAGATATCGAACGTGGTCAAGTATTGTCTAAATCAGGCTCTATCAAACCACACACCAAATTCACAGCAGAAATCTACGTGCTAGGTAAAGATGAAGGCGGTCGTCACACACCATTCTTCAACGGCTACCGTCCACAATTCTACTTCCGTACGACAGACGTAACAGGCGCGGTTGAATTGCCAGCAGGTACAGAAATGGTCATGCCAGGTGATAACGTATCAATCACTGTGCAACTGATTGCACCAATCGCGATGGAAGATGGATTGCGTTTCGCGATTCGTGAAGGTGGCCGTACTGTTGGTGCAGGTGTGGTTGCTAAGATTATTGAATAGTTAGGTTTTAATTTTAATTAAGCGGCAGGCTTTAGCCTGCCGTTTCGCTCTTTAAAGGAAAAGTAAAATGGCAGCTCAAAAAATTCGTATTCGCTTGAAAGCATTTGATTATCGTTTGATTGATCAATCTGCTCAGGAAATCGTAGAAACAGCTAAACGTACAGGCGCAGTAGTTAAAGGCCCGGTGCCGTTGCCAACACGTATTGAACGTTTTGATATTTTACGTTCACCACACGTGAATAAAACATCGCGTGATCAGTTCGAAATTCGTACACACCAACGTTTAATGGACATTGTTGACCCGACTGATAAAACAGTTGATGCATTGATGAAGTTAGATTTGCCGGCTGGTGTGGATGTAGAGATTAAATTGTAAGTAATTTAAGCTTTAAATTAGTATTAAGTGTTGTAAAAAGTTATTGTAATAAAATCATGGGTTCGGTATAATCCGCGCTCTTTCACAGAAGTCGGTCAATTGTAATCGGCTTCTTTAACTAAAAATAAGGATACGATCATGAGCTTAGGGCTTATTGGTCGCAAGGTGGGCATGACCCGCGTGTTTACTGATGATGGCGCAAGCATCCCGGTAACCGTGTTGGAAGTTGTTCCTAACCGTGTGACACAGATCAAGACAATCGCGAGCGATGGCTATACAGGCCTTCAAATTGCTCACGGCGAGCGTCGTGCTAGCCGCATCAACAAAGCGCTTACTGGCCATTATGCCAAAGCGGGTGTTGCTGCTGGTTCTGGCATCAAGGAATTCAATGTTTCTGCTGATGTTTTAAGTGGCTATCAAGTTGGTGGCAGCATCACAGTGGAAATTTTCTCAGCAGGTCAAATCGTTGATGTGACTGGTACCTCGATCGGTAAAGGCTTTGCTGGCGCAATTAAACGCCATCATTTTAGCTCTAACCGCGCGTCGCACGGTAACTCTAAATCACATAACGTTCCTGGTTCAATCGGTATGGCGCAGGATCCGGGTCGAGTATTCCCTGGTAAGCGCATGCCTGGCCATTTAGGTGACGTGACAGTTACAACACAGAATCTAGAAATAGTGCGTGTTGACGTAGAGCGTAACCTATTGTTGATTAAAGGTGCGATTCCTGGCTCTAAAGGTGGCGACGTTGTTGTGCGTCCGGCCGTTAAAGTTAAGCTCCATAAATCTAAGGGAGCTAAATAATGGAACTCAAATTAATCGATAAAAACGGTAAAGCCGCTAAAAAAGGCGTTGACGTTTCTGAAGTGACATTTGGTCGCGAGTTTAACGAAGCTCTAGTGCATCAAGTTGTAGTTGCGTATATGGCAAATGCCCGTACTGCGACTCGCGCACAAAAAGGTCGTGATAACGTGGCACATACCACACACAAGCCATATGCTCAAAAAGGTACTGGTAACGCACGTGCAGGTATGAGCTCAAGTCCTATCTGGCGTGGAGGTGGACGTGCATTCCCTAATTCACCAAACGAGAATTTTAGTCACAAAGTAAACCGTAAAGCTTACCGTGCTGGTATGCAAACGATTTTGTCTGAATTAGTGCGTCAAGAGCGCATTACCGTTGTTGAAGAATTCAAAATCGACACACCGAAAACAAAACAATTTGTAGAAAAAATTAAAGGTCTAGGTTATGCCGACGGCGTTTTATTGTTAACAGACGGTTTTGATGAGAACTTGTATTTGTCATCACGTAACTTAACCAATGTTATGGTAGTTGAAGCGCAATTCGCTGACCCAGTTAGCTTAGTTCGTTTCCCTAAAGTACTGGCAACCGCAGGTGCAGTTAAAAAACTTGAGGAGTTGCTAGCATGATGACCGCGATTACAAAATCTCAAGATCGCTTATTGCAAGTGATTTTAGCGCCACAAATCACAGAGAAAGCAACATACATTGCCGATAAACATCAGCAAATTGCTTTTAAAGTACGCACTGATGCGACTAAGTTTGAAATTAAAGCTGCAGTTGAGCTTGTTTTTAAAGTTGAAGTTGATAAGGTCGCTACGATTAATGTGGGTGGCAAAATTAAACGCGCTGGCAAACGTATCGGCAAGCGTAACGACTGGAAAAAGGCTTATGTGAGCTTAAAACCAGGTCAAGAAATTAACTTCGCAGCGGGCGAATAAGGAGAGAAGATATGGCATTAGTTAAAGTCAAACCAACTTCCCCCGGTCGTCGTGGTGTAGTAAAGGTCGTAACACCAGATCTTTATAAAGGTAAGCCACACGCGCCGCTGTTGGAAAGTCAAAGTAAACACGCGGGTCGTAATAATAACGGCCGTATTACAACACGCCATCAAGGTGGTGGACATAAGCAACATTATCGCTTAATCGATTTCCGTCGTAACAAAGACGGTATTCCTGCGAAAGTGGAGCATATTGAGTACGATCCAAATCGTACGGCACATATTGCATTGCTTTGTTATGCTGATGGTGAGCGTCGTTACATTATTGCGCCACGTGGTATTGCTGCTGGTGCGCAATTGATTAGCGGTGCAGAAGCGCCTATCAAGGTAGGTAATGCATTGCCATTGCGTAATATTCCAGTGGGTAGCACGATTCATTGTATTGAATTGCAGCCAGGTAAAGGTGCGCAAATTGCGCGCTCTGCGGGTACTTCAGTGCAGTTGTTAGCACGTGAAGGTGCATATGCTCAGTTACGTTTACGTTCTGGAGAGGTTCGCCGCGTTCACGTAGATTGCAAAGCAACTTTAGGTGAGGTGGGTAACGAGGAGCATTCATTGCGTTCAATCGGTAAGGCTGGTGCAATGCGCTGGCGTGGTGTTCGCCCAACCGTTCGCGGTGTGGTGATGAACCCGGTTGATCACCCGCACGGTGGTGGTGAAGGTCGTACTGCTGCTGGTATGAATCCAGTCAGTCCATGGGGTATTAAAACGAAGGGTTATCGTACACGTAGCAATAAGCGTACTGATAACATGCGTATCAGTCGTCGTCCGAGAGGCGTAAGGTAATCATATGGCACGTTCAATTAAAAAAGGTCCATTTATTGATGGTCATTTGGCAAAAAAAGTAGAAGTCGCAGCCGCTGCGCGCGATCGTAAACCAATTAAAACTTGGTCACGTCGTTCTACTATTTTGCCGGATTTTATTGGTTTAACCATTGCGATTCACAATGGTAAGCAACACATTCCCGTGTTGATTTCTGAAAACATGGTTGGTCATAAGCTCGGTGAGTTTGCGTTAACACGCACATTCAAGGGTCATGCGGCTGATAGAAAAGCGAAGAAATAGAGGCCTATGATGCAAGTAACTGCAATATTAAGAGGCGTTCACCTTTCTCCGCAAAAAGCGCGTTTGGTGGCTGACCTTGTTCGTGGCAAAAAAGTAGATCATGCATTAAATATTTTAAATTTCACGCCAAAAAAAGGTGCTGAACTAATTAAAAAAGTGGTCGAGTCTGCAATTGCTAATGCTGAACATAACAATGGGGCTGATATTGATGAGTTGAAGGTTACTTCAATTTATGTTGATAAAGGCATTGTGCTTAAACGTATTCGCCCACGTGCAAAAGGTCGTGCGGGTCGTATTACTAAACCAACCTGTCACATTCATGTGACTGTCGGTAACTAAAGGATAATCATGGGTCAAAAAATTCATCCAATTGGTTTCCGTCTGAGTGTCCAAAAAAATTGGGCTTCACGTTGGTATGCCAATAGCAAAAACTTTCCTGCCATGTTGCAAAGCGACATTAAAGTACGTGAGTTTTTAAATAAAAAATTAGCAAGTGCAGCAGTAAGCAGAATCGTTATTGAGCGCCCTGCAAAAAATGCAAAAATCACCATTCACAGTGCCCGTCCAGGGGTGGTGATCGGTAAAAAAGGTGAGGATATCGAGTCTTTACGCGCTAGCTTGCAAGGTTTGATGGGCGTTCCTGTTCATCTGAACATTGAAGAAGTGCGTAAACCTGAGATCGATGCAACATTGATTGCACAGTCTATCGCTCAACAACTTGAAAAGCGTGTGATGTTCCGTCGTGCCATGAAACGTGCTATGCAAAATGCAATGCGCCTAGGTGCTCAAGGTATCAAGATCATGAGTTCAGGTCGTTTGAATGGTATCGAGATTGCGCGTACTGAGTGGTATCGCGAAGGCCGTGTGCCACTCCATACATTGCGTGCTGATATTGATTACGGTGTTGCTGAGGCTTCAACGACATACGGTATTATCGGTATTAAAGTGTGGGTATTCAAAGGCGAGATTTTTGCTGATAACGTACCAACACCAATTGGTGCTACAGCGCCAGCTGCTACTCCAGCTGCTGAACCAGAGAAAAAAGTAAGAAAGCCGAGGGCTAAAGATGCTGCAACCGTCTAGACAAAAATACCGCAAGATGCAAAAAGGCCGTAATAAAGGCATTGCAACGACTGGTAATAAAGTAAGTTTTGGTGATTTTGGATTAAAAGCAATTGGTCGCGGCCGTTTGACTGCACGTCAAATTGAAGCGGCACGTCGCGTCATGACACGTCACATTAAACGTGGTGGTCGTGTGTGGATCCGCATTTTCCCAGATCAACCAATTTCTAAAAAACCTGCTGAAGTACGTATGGGTAACGGTAAAGGTAGTACAGAGTACTACGTAGCACAAATCCAGCCAGGTAAAATGTTGTACGAAATGGACGGCGTTAGCGAAGAGCTTGCGCGTGAAGCGTTCCGTTTGGCGGCTGCTAAGCTACCAATCGAAACTACTTTCATGACACGTCAAATCGGCAGTTAAGAAAAGGCGAGCTAAAATGAAAGCTTTAGATTTAAGAGCAAAAAGTGTTGATGAGTTGAATGCTGAATTGATTGAATTGCGCCGTGCGCAATTTTCACTTCGTATGCAAGTTGCAACACAACAATTAACCAAAGTAGATCAGCTAGGTAAAGTACGCAAGGATGTTGCGCGTGTAAAGCTTGTTTTGGCTGAGAAAGCGAAACAGGCATAATCATGACAGACGTTAAATTAGCGGAATCTACTAAAGTAGTACGTAGCCTTAATGGCCGTGTAGTGAGCGATAAGATGGATAAAACTGTAACGGTTTTAGTTGAGCGCAAAGTGAAACACCCATTAATCGGTAAAGTGGTTGTGAAATCGAATAAATTCCATGCGCATGATGAAGAAAACGTATGTAAAGAAGGCGATTTAGTGACGATTACTGAATCACGCCCATTGTCAAAAACAAAGACATGGGTTGTTAGCAAGGTTAATACAAAAGCGTAGTAATTATTGCGTAGCAAAGCGATTTTGGCCTTGCTACGCAATAAGTTTGTAAGTTATAATGTTGGACTTTTCGGTACTCGTGAATTCTTGGTTAGTAGTTTCTAAGATTCATAAAAGCTAGTACCCCAATACTGACCGTGGTCTACTGGCCGTTTTGATTAAATTCATGCGGCTGGTGTTGGTTTAACGGATTAAGTTGGAGATTATTCTCATGATTCAAATGCAATCTCGGCTAGAAGTTGCCGATAACACAGGTGCGCGTTCAGTTCAGTGCATTAAAGTGTTGGGTGGCTCAAAACGTCGTTACGCTGGTATAGGCGACATCATCAAGGTTAGCATCAAAGATGCTGCTCCGCGTGGTCGCGTAAAAAAAGGCGAAGTTTATAGTGCTGTTGTGGTGCGTACTGCCAAAGGCGTACGTCGTCCAGATGGTTCTTTAGTTAAATTCGATGCTAACGCAGCCGTTTTACTTAATAGTAAATTAGAGCCGATTGGTACGCGTATTTTTGGCCCGGTAACTCGTGAATTACGTACTGAAAAATTCATGAAAATTGTTTCTCTTGCACCTGAAGTGCTGTAAGGGATAAGGACAATATATGAGCAAAATTCATAAAGGCGACCAGGTCGTTTTAAATACAGGTAAAGATAAAGGTAAGCGTGGCGTTGTGCTTAACGTGCTTGAGTCTGGACATGTGGTTGTTGAAGGTCTTAACGTTGCTAAAAAGCACGCTAAACCGAATCCGGCAAAAGGTGTTACTGGCGGAATTATCGCTAAAGAAATGCCGATCGATATTTCTAACGTTGCATTATTTAATAACGCAACACAAAAAGCTGACCGTGTAGGTTACAAGATTTTGAAAGACGGCAAAAAAGTGCGCGTATTCAAATCTAACGGCGAAGCAGTGGACGCATAGGATAAATCATGGCGCGCTTAAAACAATTTTACAAAGACTCTGTTGTTAAAAGTATGACGGAGCAATTTGGGTACACTTCTGTCATGCAGGTGCCTCGCATCGAAAAGATCACTCTAAATATGGGTGTGGGCGAAGCGGTTGCTGATAAAAAAGTGATGGAAAATGCAGTTGGCGATATGGAGAAAATTGCTGGTCAAAAAGTAATTGTGACCAAGGCAAAGAAATCTGTTGCAGCATTTAAAATTCGTGATGACTATCCTGTTGGCTGCAAAGTTACCTTACGTCGCGAGCGTATGTATGAATTTTTAGATCGTCTCGTTACAGTTGCAATTCCTCGCATCCGGGATTTCCGTGGTATTTCTGCGAAATCATTTGATGGTCGCGGTAATTACAATATGGGTGTTAAAGAGCAGATCATATTCCCGGAAATTGAATATGACAAAATTGACGTGATTCGCGGTATGAATATTACGATTACTACAACGGCAAAAACAGACGAAGAGGCCAAGGCATTGTTGGCTGCGTTTAGTTTTCCTTTTAGGGGTTAAGACATGGCAAAAACATGTATGACAGAACGCGAATCTAAACGTCGCGCAACAGTTGCAAAATTCGCTGATAAGCGTGATGCGTTAAATGTAATTATCAACGATCAAAATGCAACATTAGAGGATCGTCGTGAAGCGCGTTTAAAATTACAAGCTTTACCACGCAATTCTAGCCCAGTGCGCTTGCGTAACCGCTGCGCATTAACAGGTCGCCCACGTGGTGTTTTCAGTAAATTTGGTATCGGTCGTAGCAAATTGCGCGATTTGATGATGAGTGGCCAAGTGCCAGGCGTCACCAAAGCTAGCTGGTAACGGAGGAATAAATTATGAGTATGAGTGATCCGATTGCCGATATGCTAACGCGTATTCGTAACGCACAAAGTGTTAACAAGTTGTCAGTTGCTATGCCTGCTTCAAAGCTGAAAAGTGCAATTGCTGCTGTATTAAAAGATGAAGGTTATATTGATGATTTTGCGGTAAGTGCAAATGATGGTAAGCCATTGTTAAGCATCAGCCTGAAATATTATGCTGGCCGCCCAGTAATTGAGAAGATTGACCGCGTAAGTAAGCCAGGTCTTCGCATTTACAAAGGCTCAGACAATATACCTAAAGTAATGAATGGTCTTGGTGTGACAATTATGTCTACATCCAAGGGTGTAATGACAGATCGTAAAGCACAAGCAGCCGGTATCGGTGGCGAAGTGTTGTGCGTAGTGGCTTAAGGAGAAGCAAATGTCACGTGTTGCTAAAAATCCGGTCGCTATCCCAGAAAAAGTAGAAGTAGTATTAAGTGCCAATAGTATTACAGTCAGTGGGCCTTTGGGTAAATTAACTCAGCCATTAACTGGCGCTGTTGATTTAAAGCGTGAAGGTGAAACAATTACATTCACTGCTGCGAATGATACTAAGCACTCTAGTGCAATGTCTGGTACGTTGCGTGCGCTTGTTGCTAATATGGTTCAAGGTGTTTCAGTTGGTTTTACTCGTAAACTTACGTTGGTAGGTGTGGGTTATAAAGCCAATGCGCAAGGCGCAGTATTAAATTTAGAGCTTGGTTATTCACATCCGCTAAATCACAAAATGCCAGTTGGCGTAACGGTGGCAACACCAACACCAACCGAAGTGATCTTAACTGGTTACGACAAACAAGTGGTTGGTCAAGTTGCTGCACAAATTCGTTCTTATCGTGCTCCTGAGCCTTATAAAGGCAAAGGTGTTCGTTATGCAGATGAAGTGGTTGCAATTAAAGAAACCAAGAAAAAATAAGTAGATAAGGTCAAACTATGAACAACGTAGATAATCGCTTACGCCGTGCACGTAAAACCCGTGCCAAAATTGCTGAGCTAAAAGTGACACGTTTAAGCGTGCATCGTACTAATACGCACATTTATGCGCAAATTATTGCTGAAACCGGCGATAAAGTATTGGCGAGCGCTTCAACAGTTGAAGCGGATGTACGCAAAAAAGTTAAGAATGGTGGCAACGTAGAAGCAGCTGCCGCTATTGGTAAATTAATTGCTGAAAAGGCGAAAAAAGCGGGTATTACTACTGTGGCTTTTGATCGTTCAGGCTACAAATACCATGGTCGTATCAAGGCGTTAGCAGATGCTGCGCGTGAAAACGGCCTGTCATTCTAAGAAGCGAGACAGATAATGGCTAGAGAAATCGAACAACAACAGCAAACCGATGGTTTGCGTGAAAAAATGATCACTGTAAACCGCGTCAGTAAAACGGTTAAAGGTGGTCGTATTATGAGTTTCGCAGCATTGACTGTTGTCGGTGATGGCGATGGCGCTGTTGGCATGGGTAAAGGCAAAGCGCGTGAAGTGCCGGTTGCTGTACAAAAAGCCATGGATGAAGCGCGTCGCGGCATGCTTAAAGTCAATTTGAATAACGGTACTTTGCATCATGCAGTTACCGGTGTTCATGGCGCGGCTAAGGTGTTTATTCAGCCAGCTTCTGAAGGTACTGGTATTATTGCCGGTGGTGCGATGCGCGCTATTTTTGAAGTGATGGGTGTAACAAACGTTGTTGCAAAATGTATTGGCTCAACGAATCCTTACAATTTAGTGCGCGCAACATTGAACGGTTTAGAATCAATGAATACGCCATCAGAAATCGCCGCTAAACGTGGTAAATCAGTAGAAGAAATTAGAGGCTAATCATGGCTAAAGCAAAAGTAGAAGCGTCAACCATTAAAGTGACGTTGGTTAAAAGTGTGATTGGTCGTATTGAGTCACATAGAGCGACAGTAAAAGGCTTAGGTCTACGTCGCATACGCCACACTGTGGAGTTGCAAGATACACCAGCAATTCGCGGCATGATTAACACAGTTGGTTATCTATTAAAGGTAGAAGGATAATGCAATTAAATACAATTAAGCCTGCAGAAGGCGCTAAAAAAGCTGCTCGCCGTGTGGGTCGTGGTATTGGTTCTGGCTTGGGTAAAACAGCTGGACGTGGTCACAAAGGCCAAAAGTCACGTACTGGCGGTTTTCATAAAGTGGGCTTCGAGGGCGGTCAAATGCCTTTGCAACGCCGTTTGCCAAAACGTGGTTTTAGGTCGCTGACTAAAGCGGATACTGCTCACGTACGTACGTCAGAATTAAATAACTTACCAGTTGATGTGATTGACTTGTTGGTGTTGAAGCAAGCTAACGTCGTATCCGGTAATGTTTTGGCTGCTAAAGTGTTTTTGTCTGGCGAAATTACTAAAAAACTTAACTTAACTGGTTTGTTGCTGACTAAAGGCGCACGCGCCGCAGTTGAAGCAGCTGGCGGTAAAGTTGTAGACGCTGAATAAATTATTAGATTAGAGAATCGTATTGGCTCAAGATAGTCTTTTAGGTGCGGTAGGTAAAATGAGTGAGCTGAAAAGCCGCTTATGGTTTGTGTTGGGCGCTTTGGTTGTGTACCGCTTAGGTGCACATATTCCAGTTCCTGGCATTGATCCTACCGTATTGAAGCAATTATTTGATTCGCAAAGCGGTGGCATCTTGGGCATGTTCAACATGTTCTCCGGTGGCGCGTTATCTCGCTTTACGGTGTTTGCGTTAGGAATTATGCCGTACATTTCTGCATCTATTATTATGCAGTTAATGTCAGTTGTTTCTCCGAAAATGGAGCAACTTAAAAAAGAAGGCGAAGCTGGTAGACGTACCATTACTAAATATACGCGCTATGGCACAGTCGTCTTGGCAACATTTCAAGCTCTTGGCATTGCTATTGCACTTGAGGGGCAGGCTGGTCTAGTTTTAGAGCCTGGTATGGCTTTTAGATTGACAGCAGTAGTGACGCTAGTCAGTGGAACAATGTTTTTAATGTGGTTGGGCGAACAAATCACTGAGCGCGGTATTGGTAATGGTATTTCTATTATTATCTTTGCTGGTATTGTTGCTGGCTTGCCACACGCAGTAGGATCAACATTGGAATTGGCTAGAACGGGTGCGTTCTCAATACCATTGGTGATGTTCTTGTTTGTTGCAATATTACTGGTGACAGCGTTGGTTGTTTTTGTTGAACGTGGTCAACGTAAAATTACAGTGAACTATGCTAAGCGCCAAGTCGGTAATAAAGTGTATGGTGGCCAAACAACGCATCTACCATTGAAGCTGAATATGGCTGGTGTGATCCCACCAATTTTTGCTTCAAGCATTATTTTGTTCCCAGCGACTTTGGCTGGTTGGTTCGGCAGTAGTGAAAGATTGTATTGGTTGAAAGACATCAGTAACGTATTATCGCCAGGGCAACCAATCTACATTTTGTTTTTTGCAGCAGCGATTATATTTTTCTGTTTCTTTTATACGGCATTGGTATTTAACCCAAAAGAAACAGCTGATAACTTGAAGAAAAGCGGTGCGTTTGTACCAGGTATTCGTCCAGGTGATCAAACCGCAAAGTACATCGATAGAATCATGGGGCGACTCACATTAATTGGTGCTTTTTATATTACTTTAGTTTGTTTGCTACCAGAGTTCTTGATTTTGAAGTTTAATACACCGTTCTATTTTGGCGGTACGTCATTGTTAATTATCGTTGTCGTCACAATGGATTTCATGACGCAAGTGCAATCACATTTAATGTCTCATCAATATGAGGGATTGCTTAAAAAAGCTAATTTTAAAGGTAGCGCCGGGGCGCGATAGCTTTGAGGTATGGCAAAGGAAGGCTGCATTGAATTGCAAGGAGAGGTTCTAGAAAACCTCCCGAATGCGACTTTTAAAGTGAAGCTGGAAAATGGTCATACAGTATTAGGTTATATCTCTGGAAAAATGCGAATGCACTATATTCGGATATTGCCAGGTGATAAGGTGACAGTTGAAATGACACCTTATGATTTAACAAGAGCGCGGATTACTTTCCGGGTTAAGTAAGTTTAAAAGTAAGTTATTTGAAAATTAAGTAGTGTAGGGGTTGATTATGAGAGTTCGTGCATCAGTAAAAGCATTGTGCCGCAATTGTAAAGTTGTTCGTCGTCGTGGTGTGGTACGTATCATTTGTACGGATCCACGTCATAAACAACGTCAAGGTTAAATTGTTTAGAACAGTTTGGTATTTGGTTGATTTTTTAGAGATTGAAAAAACAAGTACAAGCTGTTAAAATTTAAGGCTTTTTATTTTTGGTCGCTACAAGTTGCGATTTGTTTTGGAGTTAAAGTATGGCTCGTATTGCTGGGGTTAATATCCCGAATAATAAACATGCAGAAATCGCATTAACAGCGATTTTTGGTATTGGTCGAAATACAGCACAAAAGATTTGTTCAGCTGCTGGTATTGCAGTGAGTACTAAAATCAAAGATCTGAACGATGCTGATGTAGAAAAGTTGCGTGATGAAGTTGCGAAAGTAAAAGTAGAAGGCGATTTACGTCGTGAAGTATCTATGAATATTAAGCGCTTGATGGACTTAGGCTGCTATCGTGGTGTGCGTCATCGCCGTGGCTTACCGGTTCGCGGTCAACGCACCAAAACCAATGCGCGTACGCGTAAAGGCCCAGTTAAAGCAATTAAACAAGCTAAATAATTAGTTGTTTGATTTTATTAAGATTCGTTTTAAGTAAGACTTATAGGTAAGGACTGTACAACATGGCAAAAGCTAATGTACGCGTAAGAAAAAAAGTTAAAAAGAATATTGCTGAGGGCATTGCCCACGTGCACGCTTCATTTAACAACACAATTATTACAATTACTGATCGTCAAGGTAATGCACTTTCATGGGCTACTTCAGGCGGTCAAGGTTTTAAAGGCTCACGTAAGAGTACGCCATTTGCTGCACAAGTTGCTGCAGAGGTTGCTGGTAAATCAGCACAAGAGTCTGGTGTGAAGAATTTAGAAGTGCGCATTAAAGGTCCTGGCCCTGGTCGTGAATCTGCCGTACGTGCACTTAATGCTGCTGGTTTTAAAATCACGAGCATTACCGATGTGACGCCAGTGCCGCACAACGGTTGCCGTCCGCCTAAAAAACGTAGAATTTAAATTAAGCAGAATATAAATTTCGTCGTATTTAAGCGAAAAAAGATTACAGGAGAATTACTTTGGCTAGAAACTTAGACCCTAAATGCCGTCAGTGTCGCCGTGAAGGTGAGAAATTATTTTTAAAAGCTGAAAAATGCTTTACTGATAAGTGCGCAATTGAAAAGCGCAATTTCCCACCAGGACAACATGGTCAACGTCGTAACTCACGTCTATCTGACTACGGTGTACAGTTACGTGAAAAACAAAAAGTACGTCGTATTTATGGCGTATTGGAAGGTCAATTCCGTAGCTATTATGCAGAAGCTGATCGCCAAAAAGGTATTACTGGTGAGAACTTATTGCAATTACTGGAGTGTCGTTTAGATAACGTTGCGTTCCGTATGGGTTTGGGTGGTTCACGTACTGAGTCACGCCAGATTGTGCGTCACAACAGTATTCTGGTGAATGGTAAACGTGTGAATATTCCGTCATACCAAGTAAAAGCGGGTGACGTGGTTTCTGTAGCTGAAGCCTCAAAAACACAATTACGTATTAAAGGTGCCTTAGACGCTGCAGCACAACGCGGTTTTCCAGCATGGCTGGAAGTGGATGTGAAAGCTTTCACAGGTACATTTAAATCTAAACCACAGCGTGATGATTTGCCTTCAACCATTAACGAATCATTGGTCGTTGAGTTGTATTCTAAGTAATTAGTAGTTAACTAATTATCTTAGCAAAAACCTACTCACCCAATTACGTCAAGGAATTTTATGCAAAACAACCCAACTGAATATTTAAAGCCACGTGTAGTCGACGTAGAGGTGATTACACCTCTACGCGCTCGCGTAACGCTTGAGCCAATGGAGCGCGGTTTTGGTTATACGCTAGGTAACGCATTGCGCCGTGTTTTATTGTCATCTATTCCTGGCTTTGCTATCACTGAAGTTAAGATTGATGGCGTCGTACATGAGTATTCAACTATTGATGGCGTACAAGAAGATGTAGTGGATATTCTACTTAATCTTAAAGGTGTCGCCCTAAAGTTAAACAATAAATCAGAAACAATTTTAACGCTAAATAAAACTACTGAAGGTGTAGTGACGGCCGGCGATTTTGATTCTGGCCATGATGCTGAAATCGTTAATCCAAATCATGTAATTGCACACTTAACAAAAGGTGGCAAACTGAATTTGGAAGTAAAAGTGGAAATGGGTCGTGGTTATCAACCTGTTCCTGCGCGTCAAAAAAATGATGAAGAAGATCGTGTTCTTGGCTTCATTATGGTGGATGCATCATTCAGTCCAATCAATAAAGTGAGCTATCAAGTGGAAAGTGCGCGTGTTGAACAACGTACTGACTTAGATAAGCTAATTATGGATGTTGAGACAAATGGTGTGATTGAGCCAGAACAAGCGATTCGTGATGCTGCGCGCATCCTGATCGGTCAATTGTCGGTATTTGCCAACTTAGAAGGTTCGCCTAATGAAGTTGAAGTGAAATCTGCACCACAAGTTGATCCGATTTTATTGCGCCCAGTGGATGATTTAGAGTTAACAGTACGTTCAGCTAACTGCTTAAAAGCTGAAAATATTTTCTACATTGGTGATTTAATTCAACGTAGTGAAAATGAACTATTAAAAGCCCCTAATCTAGGTCGCAAATCTTTAAATGAAATTAAAGATGTATTGGCAACTAAAGGCTTAACATTAGGCATGAAGTTAGAAAACTGGCCGCCAGTTGGCCTAGAAAAAGCTTAGTCAAAAGCGTAATCAAGCATACGCTTAATATTAAAAGAAACTTAAGGAATTACTATGCGTCACGGTAATAGCAATCGTAAATTAAATCGTACCAGCAGCCATCGTGCGGCGATGTTTCGCAACATGTCAGTGTCTTTGTTACGTCACGAAATCATTAGAACGACTTTGCCAAAAGCAAAAGAGTTGCGCAAGTTCGCAGAGCCATTGATTACATTGGGTAAAGATGCAACTTTAGCAAATCGTCGTTTGGCTTTTAGCCGTTTACGCGATCGTGATATCGTAGGTAAATTATTTGGTGAACTTGGCCCACGTTACCTTGCGCGTAATGGCGGTTATTTACGTATCCTGAAATGTGGTTTCCGTAATGGCGACAACGCGCCAATGGCTTTGGTTGAATTGGTCGATCGTCCAGATCCAAGTGCTGAAGCAGTTTCTGCGGAGTAATTAAACTAAGCATCAAAAAAGCCAGCAATATGCTGGCTTTTTTGTTATCTACCCTAACTTTATCTAGTCGCGTAGGAATAGCGCGATATCGTTTAGATTAAAAGGCCAGCCAAGTTCGGCATTCGTATCTAAACGTTTTAATACTGGTATGCGTAAACCATATTGCAATAAGAGTTGGTCATCCTCTGTAATCTCGATTATTCTCACTGGTTTGATTGCTGATTCAATCAATAATGCTTCGGCTAACTCACATAGATGGCAGTACGAAGTGCTGTATAAATAAAGTTCTTTAGGCAAGATAATCATTTTCGATAATGGGCATAATTCAAACTTATTATAAATGTTTAATTTGTATTAAATACACGATTAACAGACTATCACTGCGCAAAATAAATCATAATAACGCCTAATGTTGTAATCAGTTGCAGGACTTTGCATGACAAATAAACACGAAATAAAAGAAACATCCAAAGAAAGCTTGGGCGAAAGTCTACAGCAAGTCATTGCGCTGCTTGAAAAACACAAGCTGTTGGAGAGCCTTGTGCATAAACAGGATATGCCAAAGCATGATCTCGTTGAACAGTTGGTACATAAACAAAATGTCAGTGAGTTACAGCAAAAGTTAGATGTATTACACCCTGCTGACGTCGCTTATATTCTA
>Ga0123401_105690_pt1 | contig 15437 bp, 10 predicted proteins | sample T5LLNH4metaT_FD_89915 | JGI IMG/M metagenome (GOLD analysis project Ga0123401, IMG submission 89915) | Methane-oxidizing artificial microbial communities from Washington, USA to study methane cycling - T5-LLNH4 metaT (Metagenome... | ecosystem: Engineered > Modeled > Simulated communities...
AAGCGCCACGATCTTCTTCGATAAAAATCCCACCAATCCGCTGGATTTTTTTATTGCCTACGATTTTCAGCAAAAGCACGGCGATCCGGTGGTGTACGGGTTTAATTTACGGGATGAACTGATCCGGATTTTCAATTTGGCCGACAACAAAACCCATTCGTCTGCATTGGCCTTGGCAATCAGCCAGCAGTTGAAAAAACTGGCTGAGGAACTTGAAGAGCGTTATGACCCGGAACCCACCAAGACCATCGCCGAAACGCAAGAAAAAAAAGACACGCAGTACGCCAGCAGCATCAATCGGTCTTATCGCGAGGTGCTCAGAGAAGCCATAGAAAAAGACCGGGCCGAGCAATTGCGGAAAACCGAGTCAGAGGCCGCGGCAGCAGACGATGGCTACCAACGCCATACCATTTTATTGGGCAGTAAGAGTGCGGCTAAATCGTAAACCTAGCGACTGTCGGCGGTTAATTTGTTTATTTAGGACGCTAGTTAGGTAGGCACATTCTTTTATGTCGGTTTCAAGACGGAATCAGCCGTATGAAATGTTTGCAAACCTCGCGGCGGATGCGTCTATTGGCGCATCCGCTGAGTTAATGCCCGAATTAAAACCTGTTTAAGCAGCGTTCCGCGATTTCTCATACCGCTTACGCCATCGTATCCGACAGCATTAGCCAATCGGCTGGTAGTAATGACCTTATACCGACAACATCCAGCCGTTTGCGTAAAAAATCTCAAACTCCCGGAACAGCACAAAGAATCTGCCGAATTTGATTTTGCCTGTCCCGGTTTCATTAAGGTCGGCGACGGTGCCGTCGCCATACCAGTTACTGTGGATCACATCGCCGATTTGTATTTTTTCGTAGGTTTTCATGACGCGCCCCTGGTTATTTAATGACAAGGATTACGCAGCATAAAAAATGCCAAAACTATCGAATTAAACGGGGTTTGATGCAGCGGATCGCCAAGCCTTGTAGGCTGTGGCCTGAGCACTGAAAACGTGATAGGGGCGGATACAGAAAAGCCGGGTTCCAACTGCAATCGTTACGGAAAATCGTCACCGATACGATATTTAGTAGCTTATTGGCCCCACGCCGCTTTCAGCCGTAAGATTTCCGGCATTATCTCTATAAACAAGGCCAGCAGGCGTGGATCGAAGTGACTGCCGGCCATGCTTTGCATCGATTTTAAAGTCTCTTCCAGCGGCCACGGTTCTTTGTAAGGACGTTTAGTGGTCAAGGCATCGAACACATCGGCAATCGCCACGATTCTGGCCGACTCGGGAATCGTTTCGCCGGCCAAGCCCAGCGGGTAGCCGCTGCCGTCCCATTTTTCGTGATGATGGCGGGCAATTTCCGCAGCCATTTTAAATACCGGATTGTCGCTTTTATTCAGGATGTCGTAGCCAATTTGCGAATGCGATTGCATGATGGGCCATTCCTCTTCGTTCAATGCTCTCGCCGCCTTAAGAATGCCGTGCGGAATGCCGATTTTGCCCGTGTCGTGGGTGGGGGCGGCCAATTCCATCATCGCCACTTGCGATGGCGACCAGCCGGCGGCGCGGGCCAATGCCGCCGAATAAGCCGCCATGCGCCAGATGTGGTCGCCTGTGTAAGGATCGTTATAGTGGCCGGCGTCACCGAGCATTTCGATAGCAGCGCGGGCAAGTTGGTCCAATTCATCTACTCGTACCAGCGATAAATGGGTTTGCACCCGCCGCAGCACGATGGGGCCGGATACTGGTTTTTGAATGTAATCAACCGCGCCGACATCGAAACCGCGCGCCTCGTTTTCCATTTCTCCCATCGCGGTAACGAAAATCACCGGGATTTTCGCGGTCAGCGGATCGGCTTTTAACTGCGTACATACTTGGTAGCCGTCCATATTCGGCATCATGATGTCCAGCAGAATGATGTCAGGTTGATGTTCCCGGGCGGCCGCCAGGGCTTTTTCGCCGTTGATGGCAAACAGAAGTTGAAAACGGTCCTTGAGGATTTGCTGAAGCACTTTCAAATTGTTCGGTTCGTCGTCGACCAGCAATACTTTGTAGCTGTCTTTCATGGCTTATTCCTTAAACGTGATCGCTAATTTATCCGCCAAGCGATTAACTTGGATTTTCGCGGCGTCGAAATCGAAACTATCCACTTCGAAGCGGATGGCTTTCAGCTCGGTTTCGGCGAGAAACGCGCCAAGCCTTTGTAAAACCGGTTCGACGTAGTCAGGATTCAAACTGTCCAGTGCGGTGTTCAACTGCTGTAAAAGGCTGCCGACCTGTTCCGCGTCGAAGGCTGTTGCGGCGACCGCTGCCGGTTTGCTCGGCAGTTTTAGTTGGTGTATGGCTTCAACAGCGGCGTTTAGCGCGACGTCCAGCGTCTTGATCAATTCCTTGATGTTTTGCAGGTCGCCGGTTTTGAATTGCGCGTCAACCTCAGTGGCCAGGCCGGCGATAACCGGTAAGGCCAGATTGCCGGCCACGCCTTTTAAAGCATGGGCGATGCGCCGGACCGCTTCGAGATTCTCAGGGTGCTCTTGTAGATTGCGTAGTAATTTGGCGCCGTCCGCGCCATGTTGCTCGGCAAAATTTAATAAGGCATCGGCGTAAATCAATGGATCCAGCCAGGTGGTCAAGCCTTTTTCGTAATCCGCGACGCCGGCCAACGGCGTGAAGTCCACGGCAACTTTCGGCGGTTCGGCGATGCTGAGGCCGGTATTGGCAATGCCTTGGCCTTTGGGCACCAGTCTTTCCATTTGCGTCAATAAGTCATCGACATCGATAGGTTTGCCGACAATGGTGTCTATGCCGGCATCCAGCGATTCGCGGCGTTCATGGCTCAACACGCTGGCGGTCAGGGCCAGAATCGGGATATGGCTGCCGCCGGGTTTTTCCAGTTCGCGAATTTGCCGGGTGGCGGCGATACCGTCCAGCACCGGCATTTGCAGGTCCATCAGAATCAAGTCGTAGTCGCCGCTTTGAAAGGCGTCCACCGCTTCCTGGCCGTTTTTAACCCAACTGACTTGATGGCCCTGCTGCTCCAGGCGCAAGCGCGCCAGCGTGGCGTTGGCTTCTATGTCCTCGGCCAGTAATACCTTGAAGCGGCGTGGGGAGAAATAAGCCACGTTATGCACAGAGCTGACATCGTACAGGCAGTTTTCCGCGCTGGCCGACTCCGGCATATGCACGGTGAAATGAAATACCGAGCCGACACCCGCCTGGCTTTCTACCCAAATCCGGCCGCCCATCATCTCGACAATTTGTTTGCTGATGGTGGTGCCCAGGCCGGTCCCGCCGAAACGGCGGCTGGTGGTGGCATCGGCTTGCGAGAAGGATTCGAAGATATGTTCGGTTTGTTCCGGGGTCATGCCGATGCCGGTGTCGCTAATGGCAAAATGCAACATTTCGACGCCTTCCGCGCGGGTGATGGTAACGCCTATGCTGCCGGTATCGGTGAACTTTACCGAGTTGCCGACCAGATTCAAAATCACCTGCCGCAAGCGGTTCGGGTCGCCGACGAAATGCGTGGGCAAGCCGGCTTCTATCGCCAAATCGATGCGCAAGCCTTTTTCGGCGGCGCGCAAACCCATGATTTGCAATGCCTCTTGCACCGCAAACGGCAGATTGAAACAGACCGACTCCAGCTCCACCTTACCGGCTTCTATTTTGGAAAAGTCCAGAATGTCGTTAATCACGCTCAACAGATGCCGGCCGGAACTGAGGATGGTTTTTATATGGCCGCGCGTATCACCGGCCAGGTTTTGATCTTGCAAGGCAACTTCGGCAAAGCCGATGACGGTATTCATCGGCGTGCGGATTTCGTGGCTCATGTTAGCCAGGAAATTGGCCTTGGCTTTGGCAGCCGCCTCGGCGGCTTCCTTGGCTAGTCTCAATTCCTGCTCGGCTTGTTTTTGCAGGCTGATGTCGGAAATAAAGCCGACGAATAGATGCCGGCCTTCGGAGATAATGCCGTGACCAACCGCCAAATTGGCGGGAAAGCGGCTGCCGTCTTTGCGTTGGGCGATGACTTCCCGCTCGATGCCGAGGATTTTGGCCTGATGGGTCGCCAAGAAATGTTGAATGTAACTATCGTGCGCGGAGGCATCGGGTTCCGGCATCAGTAGCGAGACATTTTTACCGACGATTTCCGCACTGCTCCAGCCGAACAGTTTTTCGGCGGCGGGATTGAACATCCGAATCAAACCGCTACTGTCGATGGAAATCACGCCATTGACTGCGGTTTGGACGATGGCTTTGACCTCCGTAGTCGCCATGGCCACCAGTTCTTCCAGATGCTCGCGGTACTTCAACAACTCGGCTTCCGCGGCCTTGCGTTCGGTGATGTCGGTGATGGAACCGACCATGCGCACCGGCCGGCCCTCAGCGTCGCGCAGCGCATCCCCTCGATCCAGCACCCAACGGTAGCTGCCGTCCTTGTGCCGCAAACGCAGTTCGGTGGTGTAACGCTCGTTATGTTCCAAGTGTTTGCGAAACGCTTCACTGGCGCGGGCTTTGTCGTCCGGGTGAATTAATTCGAAGAAAATTGATTCCACGTTAGGCAATTCACCGTCGGCATACCCGAGAATTTTGTTCCAGCGCGGCGATAAGTAGTATTCGTGATGCACAATGTCCCAGTCCCAGATGCCGTCGTTAACGGCCCGCTCGGCAAGCATATAGCGTTCCTCGCTGGTGCGCAGTGCCTGAGTGCGCTCGGCGATTTTCGCTTCCAGATTATGCTGGGCATCGGCCAGCGCATCGGTCATGTGATTGAAGGAACTGGCCAGTTCGGCGATTTCATCAAGACCGCTGACTGCGGCGCGCACCGACAAATCGCCGTCGCGGATGCGTCTGGCGGTGCTGGTCAGCCGTGAGATAGGCCGGACGATACGCCTGGCCAGGGCGTTGGCGATTATCGTCGTCAAGCCGACAAATACCAGCACGGTGATCAGCATCTGTTTTTCCAGGCGCTGAATCGGGGCCAGCGCCTCGGCCTGTTCGATATGCGCCATGATGCAACCGCCGCCGGTTTCCGGAATAGTGCGGAAACCATGAATAACCGCACGCTCACGGTAATCGCTGTCCATCATTTCCGCATTTTGCCGGGCCAGGCAGCTTTGCATCGCTTGCGCAGCGATGGGGTGGCTGTTGCCTTGTCGGCTGGCATAGCGCGGTTTGGTAACAAAAAAACCGCTGCTGTCGGCCAAGAAAGATTCGCCGGATTTACCCAGGTCGGGGTGAGCCGCAAAAATATTTTGAATCAGGCTAACCGGATAGCTGACCAACAATTGCCAGGGCAGTTTGGCATCTTTGGCAATCACATAATAAAAACGTGGCTGTTCCTGAACAGGTTTGCTGAAGTCGGCCAGTTGTCCTGGTTGAAAATCGTTTAAATCGGCAAGTGCGACGGGTTGCTCGCCGACGCTGACCGTGCCGGAATGGGTGTCGCGGCGAAAAAAAACCGCGCCGGCGGCACCTTCGGTGAGTAAATAGTCGTTCAAGAAATTAGCGGCGCAGGCGCGATTCAATTGCTCCGCCGCCACGCATTTCATTAGCACTTCGGCCAGGAAGGCGTGGGCACGGGTGTCGGCACGTTCCAGTACCAGTTTGAGTTGTTCATGGCGGCTTTCCGCCACGCGGCTGACAATCTTAAAGCGATCCGTGCGGATATTGTCGGTGGCAAACCGATAGGCCATGTAACCGACCGATAAAGTCGGTAACAGGATCAACAGCAACAGCAGAGCAATCAGGCGTTTTTGCAGCATGTTGGGCCTCAATGTTGGCAAGCAGGTCAGCCGACGTTATGCCATGGATGGTGGCGTTGCGGCAATACCTTACGCCAATCGACACCTTCATGAGGTTAAGATTCCTTGGGGCAGGGAATTGTCAAATGGCGGTGGTAGGGAAGTCTCGGAACCGAAGAGCCAATCTTGTGATTAACCCTAAGCTCAAACATCGTTTCCCCAAGGTGGTTGTCGTAAAAGCCAACACAGAACCCTCTATCTTCGGGAGAGGGCAGGGTGAGGGTATGCAGATCAATGCTGTATATCCCCCTCACCCCAACCCTCTCCCGCGAGGAGAGGGAGCTTTTACGACTGCCGATGCAGGTGGGAGACCTCTTGCCTGGATTCGCTCGGTGGTCTACCGGCGCTCACTTTCGAGGAAATGATAGCTTCAGGGAGTCTAAGAGTCAGGTGCAGCAGTTAAACTTATTTGCGCAGTGCATTAAAAAAACTAAACTCGGGCGCGCCGCCGTCGTTCTCGAAAAACACAAAACAATCGTTAAACCATTTTACAAAGCGGTCGGCATGCTCGGCGCTGCCGATGGGATATTGGCGCATTTTCCAGCGATTGCGGGCCGAGTCGTTACGATAGATGCCGCCGGCGTTGTAAGCGCATGCCACTTTCGGCGGATCAAAGTGGGTTTGCTTCCATTGTCCGGCGATGTAGGCGGTGCCGGCCTGAATCGAATTGCTGGGGACTAATAGCCAGGCTTTGTCGATATCGTCTTTATTCAAGGCCGCTCGGGCGGTGGAAATCAAAGTCTGCATCAAACCCGGCGAAATTTTGTGTGGCGTACGCACTTCGTCGATAAAGCCAGGTTCTTCGCGCACCGCGTTTTGATTGCCGGACGATTCGGTGCAGATCGTGGCGATAATGAGTTCTACAGGTACGTTTAACTCGGTAGACCAATGCGTCAACGCACTGCCGTATTGGCTCCAGATTTTGGCAACTGTTTTCGGCTCGCCGCCGCTACCTAGTGGCGCATTGTCGTTACCTACCAATAAGCCGTGCACGGTTAATTGCCAGGGCACGCTGTCTTGATAGGCATGTTTGGCCTTTAATTCGTCGAGTAAATCTTTACCTATAATCGTGCTGCCGGCGTCGTTGGCGGCAGGGCGTTGCGTATTCGGGAAGCTGTCGTCCTGGAACAAACTGCTCCAGGTTAACGGGCCGACAATGCCGTCGCTGTCCAAACCGCGACTGGTTTGAAATGCCACGACCGCTGCGGAGGTTTTGGCGCCGAATAATCCGTCGGGTTGGCCGACACCATTAATCTGCAAAGCTTTTAACCGCGTTTGTACTTCAAGAACATCGCGGCCGCGCAGCATAGGCAGTTGAAATTTAAGAGGGCGACTAAAGGCCATGACCGGCTCCTATCTGCTAAAGGCTTATGGGCAGCCGGGAATTGACGCTTTGATCCCGGCGATGTCGTTTAACAAGCGCCGATGATGGTCGGCGTAGCGGCTTTGGGCGGCCTGCGCGGCAGCTTGACTCTCATTTTGTTGCAATTGTTTCAGCGCTTGGCAACTGCCGGTGTCGTTGATTTGGAAACGAATCGCAGCCAGTTCGGCGTTATGTAGAAAAAAGGTGGCGGCCGGTTTTAAGTCGCCGGGGGCTTGCAGAAATTCGCGGGCACAACTGTGCAGCTTTTGATTGTAAGGTGTGGCGGCGGCTGTGCTGGTTTGTTCGCTACGCAGCAAACGCAGCGACTCGCACCAATTTTCGAAATACTGGGCGCGTTTGCCTACTACGGCCTCGGCATTGGCCCAATCGGTTGTCAGGTGAATGCCTTGCTCTAGTTGCTCGGCGGCGCATTGGTAGTTTTTGACGCTGTCGGTGTTTTGTTTGGCCAGTCGGTAACAGGCATCGCCTTTTAGCAAATGCAGCTGATTGCAGGCCTCGTCGTCGACTTTGCAATCGACTTCCGCTGCGGCGATTTCCTGCCAATTGTTTTCAGCGGCGGCTTCCTTAAAGTTTTTCAATTGCCGGGTCGCGCAGCCGGAGACTAACAAAACTGCTATTAACAGGGGCATGATGAATTTAAGATTCCGCTTCATGACGCTTGGCCCTCCAGAATTTTGGTGATCATGCCGGCGACCGGTTTGTCTTCGGCTTGCAGCTTCTCGGTCACCACGATCAAGCTATCAAGGTCTTTCAATGCGTCCGGGTTTTGATGCAATTTGTCCACGGCTTGTAACACCGATTCGTAACCGCCGGTGTTACCGAACATGGCCGGGTCGCGGGCCAAGATCAAGGATTTCAATTCCCGGTCGGCGGCGGTGCGATGGAATTCGTCCAGGCCTTCTTCAAATTGTTCTAAGGTTTGAAAGCCGCCTAGCTCGGCGTATTTTTCGAACAAATCCGCCGAATTGGCGTTGCCGATGAAATCGTTGACGGCCTCTTTCAGAAACTTGGGATTTTCCATTTGCGCCTGGAACGCGTTACGAAATAACGGGCTTTGCCGCAGCAACATGAAGCCGGTGTTGTCGTCGACCGGCTCCAGCGTCAAACCGGCAGCCGGCGAGATCGGCATGTGTAAAATCCGGGCTTTCCATTTTTGGTAATAAATACCGGTCAATTTGACGGTACCGGCCACTACCGCGGCGATCAATGCCGCTGGCGGCATAAAGGTGCCCAGGGTGGCACCGAAGGTTTTCACGGCGCTGCCGACGATGTCGGTTAAGGGACCGTCCTGATCGAGTGCGGTTTGCGTGTCGGTGACCGCGTGCAGTGCATCTTCGATCTTGCCTTTGCCCATCAGGCCTTTAGCGACATTCACGCCTTTTTCGACTTTGTTAGCCAGATCGACGTATTTGCCGCCGATGTCTTTGGGCAATAAACCGGCCACGGTACGGGCCAAGTCGATGCCATTGCTGACGGTTTCCAGCATAGAACCGGTTTTGGATTGCTGTTGCTGGCTGACGGCTTCGTCGCGTTGGGTCGTGGCTTCGTGGGCTTGCTGCAATGCGGCGCTTTCGGAATCGCGATTTTGCCCGCGCGCGCCGAAATAAAAACCGATGATGGTGCCGAGGATACCGCCCAATACGTCCGGGAACTGGTTGTTGGGTAAGGCTAAAAACAGCATAGAGGCGGTGACGATCAGCATGGCGATCACCCCGCGTATCGTGCCTTCCGGCAGACCTGCCGGGCTTTGAAAGAACAGCGCCAATTGTTTTTCGCGGGTGCAGGTTTCCAGAAAGGTTTTTTGCAGATGCCGCAGATACAGCAAAAAGGCGAGCACAACTATCGCCAAGATGCCCAGCGTAATTAAAAAATGAATGGATAGGGCGATGGGTTTGTCTTCGCCGTTAACGGCCGCGGTTTGGGCGACAACGGAAAGCGGGAGCAGGCTCAGCCCGGCGTAAGCCAAGGCTTTAAGTCGATATGTCGGTTTGTGCATAAGTCCGCCTTTTTGGTAACGATCCGGTTGATCGATTAAGGTCTCTAGTTAGGCTTGCCGGGCGGATGATATACCCGGTCTATCTGGCGGTCTAGTAATCGATGTCTGCGACTCCGGACCGGTTTTTTCTGCCAATTTCGATTTTCTTATCCTACAGACTCGGTCTCGCATGACGGCTGTACCGGTTTGTTGATGCGAATAATCGGTGAAGTCCATATCGGGTGGCGGCGCTCCTGGCGGTAATAGGTTTCGTAAAGCGCTTGATAAACCAATTCAGACGCGGCCCACCTTTCCTTGCAAAAACTCGACAGCATTAATCCTGAAACGCCGCCGCACACCAACCCCAGTAACATCAACTTGTCGATAAACAATACCAAAGTAAAGATCGCCAATATCAAGGTCAGGCTGCGCGCCAGTTTGGATTGAATTTGCAGGGCCTCCACCTTGGCGACCACCGGATTATCGTTATCCCTGAGTCTATCCAAGGCTTCATGATATTTACTAAGCAAGGGATCATTGGTAGATAACGCCAGATTTTGCGCGCGCCGGTACCAACTATCCGACTTCAGACGTTTGCGGTCTCGATACAAATAATCGTAAGTGGTATTGAGTAAGTCGTGCGACAGGCGTTTGACGATGAGGGAAACTGCCAGCGTCAGTAGCAGAAAAATCAGCGCGCCCGTTGTGCTGGCGGCGAAAGGGTTGGGCAAATGCTGCAAGACAGGGTGAATCTGCTCTCGATAATTAAAAAACACTGCTACCAAAGTAGCGGACGGCAGAGCGATGCCGACTTGTTCGACCGGGTCTGTGAATAGTTTGCCGATCAGCCTACTAAGCGGGTTTGACATTTTGTCCCTCCTTCTAAGTTGGGAAAAATGAGTTGCGGGACGCCGTGCGCCCGGGTTGCTTTGACCGTTGGTCATTAAATAGCAAACGCGACGAAACAGCAACTCAATTGATGAGGTGATTATGCCGAAATTCGGTTGTGTAGAGATGTACGGAAATACCAAAGGTTTGGATGCATTTTTCACTTTCCGATCAGTAAAAAATAATTGGAATTAGTAGGCCTGACCTTAAATTCATTTTGGGAATGCTTCATTATCACCGCGATCTAAATTCTCGTCGCTCCCGCGAAAGCGGGAGCCCAGGGAGAGTTAAAAAACTAGATTTCCGCATACCCAGGAATGACGAGTTTTAAAAACGATTTCGGCTGGATACATTTGATTACCCGATAAAATCAGGTAAAACTGGAGTACAGTAAACGAATAAAGGTTCCTCAAACATCGAGTTATCCCCACCCTTGGAAGGCATCGTAAAAGTCGAAGCAATTCCCTCTCCTTTATGCCTCGCGCGGGTACGCGAGGAGAGGGGGCTTTTACGACAACCTCCTTGGGGAAATGGCGGAATTGCGGTTTTTGGGGTATCCCGATAACTACAAAAGGGGAGTGCGTCATGATAGACCAGCAAAAACTAACCGAGCTTTATCAGGCTTTTGTCAAATTCTTATGCGTGGTTTGGGCCTGGCTTAAATCGACCTGGCAAGCGCAATCCAAACCTAAACCGGGTACCGACCAGCCCGACGGCAGTGAGCCTAAGCGTTCGCCGATATGGTTATACGTGCTGTTGGGGATTTTCGTACTGTCGCTATTCGCCGGCGGCGAGCGCATCCAGGGCCAGGAAATACCCTATAGCCAGTTTCTTACCCTGGTTAACGACAATAAAGTCGAAAACGCCGTCGTCACTCAGCGTTTCATCAACGGCACATTAAAAGAGGAAGACAAAAAAATCGGCAAGCATTTCTTCACCGTGCCCTTGTGGGACGAGTCGCTGGTTAAAAACTTGCAAGAGCATCAAGTCGAATACGTAGTCAGAAGCGGTGACAACTGGTTAAGCAATTTACTGTTTAACTGGGTGATTCCCGTCGCGATCTTTGCCGGGCTGTGGATGTGGTTGCTGCCGAAGATGAGCGGCGGCGCAGGGCGCGGCTTTTTGAATTTGGGTAATAAAATCCGCATCCAGCAGGAAACCTCGAAAACCACCTTCGACGACGTCGCCGGCTCGGAAAGTGCCAAGCAGGAGTTGAAGGAAACCATAGAGTTTTTAAAATCCCCGGAAAAACTGCAAAAGCTGGGCGGGAGGATGCCGAAAGGTGTGTTGCTGGTGGGTTCGCCGGGTACCGGTAAAACCCTGTTGGCCCGCGCGGTATCCGGTGAAGCCGGGGTGCCGTTCTTTAACATCAGTGCCTCGGAATTTATCGAAATGTTCGTCGGTATCGGCGCGGCGCGGGTGCGGGATTTATTCGAACAAGCCCGGCAAAAAGCCCCGTGCATTATCTTCATCGACGAACTGGACGCGATAGGCCGCTCGCGCGGCGGTCCGGCGATGCTGGGCGGCAACGACGAACGCGAACAGACCCTGAACCAGTTATTGACCGAAATGGACGGCTTTGACGCCACCTCCGGCGTAGTCGTGATGGCGGCTACCAATAGACCGGAGATACTGGATAAAGCCCTAATGCGCGCCGGCCGTTTCGATAGACAAATTGTGGTCGATAAACCCGATCTGGTGGATCGTGTGGCGATTCTGCAATTGCATAGCAAAGCCATGCAATTGGATAAAGACATCGACTTGACCACTGTGGCCAAGCGCACGCCCGGTTTCGTCGGCGCCGATCTGTCCAACATTGCCAACGAAGCGGCCATACTGGCAGCACGCGGCGGCCGCGACTCCGTTAACATGGCCGATTTCGAAGCTGCCATTGATAGAGTGATGGCCGGTCCGGAAAAGAAAAACCGTATCCTCGGCCCGGACGAAAAGCGCCGGGTGGCGTATCACGAGGCCGGCCATGCTTTGGTCGCGGAAAATGTCCCCACCGGTCAGCCGGTGCATAAAATATCGATCATCCCGCGCGGCGTCTCAGCGCTGGGCTTTACCTTGCAACTGCCGGTCGAGGAAAAATATCTTTCCACCGAAAACGAGCTGAAAGATCAGTTGGCTATTCTGCTGGGTGGCCGCGTAGCCGAACAGCTGGCTTTGCAAAGCATCTCCACCGGCGCCCAAAACGACCTAGAAAAAGCCAGCGAAATAGCCCGTAACATGGTCTGTTACTTGGGGATGAGCAAAAAACTGGGGCCACAAATCTACGGCCAACGCCAGCAACTGCAATTCCTGCCAGGCGATATGTCCGAACAACGCAATTACAGCGAGGAAACCGCGCGCGTGGTCGATGCGGAAATTAAGGGTTTAATCGAAGACGCCGAACGCCGCGCGCAAAAGATATTGAGCGAGAAACGCGGTTATTTGGATAAGTTGGCGGAGTTGCTGCAAGAGAAAGAGGTGATTCAGCGGGAGGAGATGGTAGCGCTAATTGGCGGTGGGAAATAAATCGCCGCACTTGGCACATACCGTCATTCCCGCGAAAGCGGCAATCCAAAAATGCTCCAACCATAACAAATAAAGCTCCCTCTCCAGCTGGAGAGGGTTGGGGTGAGGAGAATAAAATGAGGGAGCGGGAATGGTTTCCAACAAAGCAAGCATTTTGCTCTGAGAGTGGAAGCGTTTAGGCAAGCCCTAAAACAAAAACGCTTTGGAATATTGACGAAACAGTTGACCTTTCCTATCAAAAATCTCCGCGCTACACCAAGGCCTGCCCTTACCAATATCCACCGAAACTCGGGTAAAGCTCTCGTCGCCGATAAAGCCTTCACCCTCGTAGCGATATTCAATCCGGTCGCGCAACCTGCGGCTACCGTCCGACCACTGCATAAATTCCAGCGTCCTGCCGCCGTAAAAATCGCTTTGGCTTTCGTGCGGGTAGGGCCAATAAAATGGCGATGATACCAACGAGGTCAACAAAAACTGTGGGTCCTGGTAGCAACGCATCCGTGCAAAACTGGAGTTGTGCACGTCTCCGGACAAAAACACCACGTCGCTAATCCCTTCCACGCGAATGAATTCCAGGATCATGCTGCGCTCGTCGTTAAAGCCGGCCCATTTGTCATCGCTGCCTTTCATAGGCTTAGGGTCCGGGAAGAAAGGGACGCTGGACACCACGAATTTAAAGGGCGCATTGCGGTATTCATGCAACCACTCCAAAAACGCATTGAGCTGCTCGCGGCCGAGCATGGTTTTACCTTCTATGCTGGTCGCTTCGCTAATCCGCAAGGTGCGGGTATCCATCACGAAAAACGGAAATGGTCCTTTGTCGAAGGTATACCAAAACTGACCGTTGGGAGTATCGGGATTATGGAGGTGCTGGTAAGAGGCATAGGCCCGCATCCGCGTCGCGAAAAAACCGCTGTTCTCATCGCGCATCTGGTTTTTCGACCAGTCGTTACGAATTTCATGATCGTCCAGAATCATATAAGTGGGCACGCAACTCATCAATTCGCGGATATTCGGCAATTTAAATGACTTGCGATAAATCTCGCACAACTCGTCGAAGTTGGAATACTCATGCAACTTGTTCAAGGGATCGGCATACACCTGATCACCCACCGCCAAAAAGAAATCCAACGGATTTTGTTGATGCTGAGTGAAAATGGAACGGAAAGTCTTGTCCCCTTTTTCTGCGTCATTCAAGACAAAATTGTCCCAATACAAATAGCGGCAGGAACCGAATACAAAATTTAGCGTGGTATCGTTGCTGGGCCGGTGAGTTTTAAACGTGGTGCCGACTTTTTCGGTGCTATTCACGACTGGTCCCTGCACCAAAACATCGGTAGCCGGCGCTTGTGCGTCACGCTTATAGATAAGACCGCATTCCACCCGATAAGCGGTATTGGCTTTTAAGCCATCGAATTTCACTACTCCGGTAAAATCGTAATAATCCTTTAAAAAGCAATATTTCGACGCGACCAATTTGGCGCCATCGTATACATCAAAAGCACCGTAACAAAACTCGCGACTGGCATGATTAGGGCCTTTCGCGCCGCGTATCCAGATTTTGACCGAAGTGTCGGTGGTGTGGCCGATGATGGGGCCTAGGGTGATGGTCATGTTGGTTCCTCTTATTTGACTCGTCTTGGGTGTTGCCGATGCTCAGAAGTCTATTTCAGGAGGCTAGGGCGCAGAGCTGATAGAGTGAACAACTAGTCGATCACACAGGTATTATCCGGACGTAGCTTTTGGTTAAGCTTGGTTGGCGTTCTTTTCGCCACACGCCATCGCCAGTTTCACTATCTCGATCACCCTTGCCGTTAGTATTACCCTCAATTGTTATGAGTTTTTCTTTTACTGTAGTTTGATCTTTTACAACTAAAGCAATATGTGAGAAATCGAATATAACGAAATCGCCGGCCTTGGCTTTTTCTGTTTCCGGCAGTACGAGCAAATTTTTTTGTTTTGCCCATTTTTCCCAACCAAACGCACTCGCATCTTTACAGCGCCATTTATCCGCTAGGGAAAACGATGGCAAATTTAATGCTTCTCGAACTCTCTCATCTTCGAGCCATTCCCGCATTATCCAGGCTGTAAACGCTGCGCACCAAGGCCATGCACCTGGTGCCAACCAAGTTGCCCCCTGATACTCGACTATGCGTGCGCCGGTATTGTTTGTGGCGCCTTCGCGGGTGCCGACCTCATTTTCTGCAATTGCAATCAATTTAGCTACGTTTTCATTCATTTTTTGTCTCCTATGAGTTGCTCCAGTGTCAATATTTGAAAAACCTCGCAATATCATTCCTCGTGTTAACGCGAAGCCGTTGCGCGATTTTCCACATCTGCTACAAGTCCAGCTGTTTGAGGACCATTCAACTTTGCTTTACTCAAAAACGACGCAAGATCCTCGGCGTTTGCTCTAAGGATATCAGGGGGAGTTTCTCGTAAAATCACCAATGTGTTGACAATACCACTCTGATTCGCGAGCTTTGCTGATGCCACTTCAATAAGCTGCGGGATGATGTTGGGATCCGTACTCCACTGGCGAATTAGTTCGGTCGTCGCTTCGATTCGCGCGGGTTTACTGGAGTCAAAGATCTTGTCAATTAAAACTCTACGCTTTCTATCCAACTCGGAAAGCGCTGCGGTTGCTTGTGATTTTTCCCGCTCACTTCCTTTTACCTGAAATGTTTCGAGAACGGTGGTTGCTATCAACTTTTCGGCTAACTGCGTGACAAATTGCTGATCGACGAATCCTGACATAGTTAGTAAAGCTGCATCACGAGTTTCCTGTTTTTGAAGGTACGGAATGAATTTCTCAACTGTCTGCGCAGTTGAGAGGCGACTTTGTAAATAGGCGACGCCGACCTGAAGAAGCGATACGAGGAC
>Ga0123401_147993_pt1 | contig 13159 bp, 14 predicted proteins | sample T5LLNH4metaT_FD_89915 | JGI IMG/M metagenome (GOLD analysis project Ga0123401, IMG submission 89915) | Methane-oxidizing artificial microbial communities from Washington, USA to study methane cycling - T5-LLNH4 metaT (Metagenome... | ecosystem: Engineered > Modeled > Simulated communities...
CTTACGGTTGCAGCGCTTCTAGCGGCCGCGTCCTCGGCTCAGGCGCAGCGCGGCGAGCACTACGGCTACTCGGGCGATATCCAAGAATACGGCGCCCCGTGGCGCTATCAACACAGGGACTGGAGCAGGCCAGGGCACCCGCATGATCCAGGCGTTTGCTGGTATTGGGACGACAACACCGGCAAATGGCTGTGGGAGTGTTAAAGTGGGTGGTCCGAACTAAAGAAACGCCCCGACGCTGGATGGACGCGCGGGGCGTTTTTCGTCTTTGAGCGCCGAGATCGGACCGGCGTTCATGATAAGGCAAAGCAACCTTCGCTGCTGCAAGGCTTCGCGCCGCCAAGGGCGCTCCGACAGGCTCATGACGGCCCGAAGATGCGCGACGGCTTCACGCTTCACGGCGGACCCTACCATTTTTTCCCCAGAAGCTCCCGGTGCGCCGCCGCCTCGAGCATCTAATCCGCCAGAAGCTTCTTCAGCTTTGCGTTCTCGTCCTCGAACGCCTTCAGGCGCTTCGCTTCGGAGACGTCCACGCCGCCGAATTTGGCCTTCCCATTGTAGAGCGCGGCTTCCGAAACGGCGTATTCGCGCGCAAGATCCGCAACCTTCGCGCCCGCCTCCTGCTCCCGCAAGATCCCGATGATTTGCTCTTCCGTGAAACGCTTCTTCTTCATCTCGTCCGTCCCGCAACAGGCCGGACTCTAATCCAGGATGGAGGCGTATTTCAGGGGCAGGTCACCGCAGGTCCAGCTAGCGTTCCCGTCGAGACCATCATTCCGGGCGCCGTGGTTTGGATTTGCAGCCGATTTGGCGCTACGGGAACATTTACTGTCGGGTCCGGTTCTATGAGCGGCGGAACCGGGGCGGTGCGCAGTGACGCCCACTCCCGCGTCAACGCGATCAAAAGGGAGCTGCCCGATGCAAAACGTCGACATTCAAGATTACGCCAGGCAACTGTTTGAGGCGCACGGCGACAAAGCCGTCGCTGAAGCTGCACAAAAGGCCGCGGCTCTAGAAGAAAAAGGCGAGAAGGAGCAGGCCGAAAATTGGCGTCGGATTGAGGCCGCGCTTTATCAGATGCTCGGACCGCACCAGAGTTAAGCGTCGCCTTGTGCGGCGCTCGATGGAGGCCGTCAGCGGGCGAGCGTCGTCTTCTTCATCGCCGCGCGGTCGACGTCGGGAGCGGCGGCCCCATTGTGGGAATCGCCGCGGCGCCCGTCGACGTTTGCGGCGTCAGGACTAGCGTGCGCCGCGAGCTTTTGAACAAACTTGACCGCAACCTTTCGCTTTATGCTCGTTAAATCATGGACAATGCTCGTTTTTATTGCATGCTGCGCGTCAGTTCGAGTATTATTTGATTCGTACATGCAACGATCGTCCATTGATGCATGGAGATCTCGAAAGAGAGTTGCTGTTGCGAAAGTTCCAGGCCGTGGGCAGCGGCATGGAGGAAAACCAAACGCCGCGGCTCCGGGCCGCGAAATCAAAGCCTTTGATTTTTGAACTTAGGGGCGTCAGATGTCGTTCACTCGTCGTAAGAAGCAGATGCTGGTTGGCGCCGCGATCGCTTCATGGGCAGCTATCATGCTCTGTAGCGTCGCTGACGGCGCGACGGCGACTTCCACGTTCAACGTCAATGCAACAATCTCGAACTCTTGCACGGTTTCGAACACGGGCAATATCAACCTGACCGAAGTGAACACCAGCGGATCAAATACCGTTTCGATTACCTGCAATCTGGGCACTGGATGGACGGCCGTCTTCGGCGGCGCCAATGACACGGCCGGGCAAAGTATGTTGCCGTTCCATTATATGAAAGATGCAGGGACGAATTACATAGAATACGTCCTCACCGGGACGGGCGCAGGCTGGACATTCTCCGATCTGCAGAATCGCCTTGCAAATGATGGCAATACGCCGCCGACGAGTTTCAAGGCGTCGGGAACTGGAACGGGGTTGGCGCAAACGGCGACGATAACGGCGACGGCGACGACCGGGGCCAACCCATACAGCATCACGACGGCGCCTACCGGTTCCTACACGGATACCGTGACGATCACCGTCATTTTCTGACAAGACGCGCTAGAGCAAACCCTGACAAGCAAGCGGACGTTCGTCGACCGCTTCGAGTCGTTGCGCCTGAACTTCTTCAGGACGATCTCCCATGTCCCAGTCTGCAAGAATTGCAATGGCTACAGCAAGCCTTTCACTATGGCTGGCGCTCGTCTCCGCGAGCGCCCTTGCCGCTTCGCTGAACGTCTCTCCGACGAGACTGGAGATCTACTCTCCACAGCAGACGGCGACGCTCAACTTGCGCAATATGGGCGAGAAGGCGATCATCGGCCAGGTTCGCGTTTTCGCCTGGAGACAGGAGAATGGCGAAGACATACTCGAGCCTACCGAGACCGTCGTCGCTTCGCCGCCAATGGTGGAGATCCGCCCGGGGACGGATTACACGATCCGCGTCGTCCGTACGACCGCGGGGCCGGTTGCCGGAGAGGAAGCGTATCGGCTTGTCGTGGACGAAGTGCCGGACGCCGCCGCGCGCCGAAATGGCGTCATCACGGTCGCAATCCGCTATGTGATTCCGCTTTTCTTTGACGCACCCGAAGCCAGCCAGCCGCATTTGTTGTGGTCCGTGACAAACAGACGCGGCAAGGCCTTTCTGACCGCCCGAAACGATGGCGACCGGAGAGAGCAACTACGCGATCTTTCCTTCGGCGGCAAAATCATTGCGAAAGGTCTCGCCGGATATGTGCTGGGCCATTCTGAAACATCGTGGGAATTGCGCGGCAAGAGCTCCGCAAATCGCTCCGTGAAGGCCGTAACCGAGAATGGTCCGGTCAGTGACGCCGCAGACGGGCAATAAGAGATGCGCCGCCTACGCCATTGCGTGGAGCCTCCTCAGTGCGTCCACGCTCGCCCAACCGGCCACTGAACCCCAAGACTCGACCGCTTCAGGCATGAAGTTGCAGCTTGAGGCAATCATCAATGGTCGATCGTCAAGTCTGATTATTGCGGCGACCGAGTCGCCAGACGGCGAGATCGCGATTGAGCGCGGAGAACTCGAGGACGCCGGCGTGAAGCCGCCAGGAACCGGCCCCCGGTCGCAACAAATCCTTCTTGAAAAATCGGGGCTCGCCTACCGCTACGACGAGGCGAGACAGCGCATATATTTCACTGTCACGGACGAGCAGCGCGTGCCGAAGATCTATGACAGTCGAGGCGAGCGGCCATCCGCGCCGCCGACGGCGCAATCCTGGGGAGCGCTGCTCAATTATGTCATGTTCGCCTCGTCCTCTTCCTCACTCTCTCATCTTGTTCCGAAGTTCTCCACGGTCAATGCGTCTCTCGACATGCGCATCTTCAGTCCCGCTGGCCAACTGACGCAGACCGGCATTCTCGGCAACCAGGCGAACTACGACCTTTTCCGCTTCAAGCAAACCGGCGGCCTCCGCCTCGACACCACTTATACTTATACGGATGAAAGCCGGCTCGTCGCCTACCGCGCGGGAGACGTCATTACGGGAGGTTTCGAGTGGACCCGGCCGGTGAGGCTCGGCGGCGCGCAGATCCAAAGGAATTTCGCGATCCGTCCCGACCTCGTGACGGCCGCGCTGCCGTCAATCTCCGGCAGCGCGGCGGTGCCGTCGACCGTCGACGTCTTCGTGAATGGCGCAAGAGTCATGACCCAGCAAGTCGACGAAGGGCCGTTTCGCGTCACCAACCTCCCCGTCGCGACGTCGGGCGCCAATGCGGAGGTCGTCATCCGCGACGCCAGCGGGCGCGAGACTCGCTCCGAGTTGTCATTGTTTCCCGGACAGCGCCTCCTTGCCGAAGGCCTCTTCGACTATACGATGGAAGCGGGCTTTTCCCGTCGCTTCTATGCCTTTCGCTCCAATGTCTACGACAAACATTTGGTAGGGTCCGGCGGCTTCCGCTATGGCTTCAGCAACAAGCTGACGCTCGAGGCGCATGCGGAGGGCGGCGCTGGCGTCGCCAATGCAGGCGGGGGCGCGCTTTTTGGCTTGGGTCGGTTCGGGAATGTAGAGACCGCCTTGTCGGGCTCCATCGCCGATGGAAAAGGCGCTCAAGCGTATTTCTCATATTCCTACGCCGGGACGAGGGGAATCAGCGTCAATCTCAGCACTCAGCGCGCAATCGGAAACTATGAGGACATCGCGTCGCGGACGGCGTTATTCGCAAACGCATCGCTTCCCGCCCCGGGAATCCTCGCCGCCGCTCCTTATCTTTCCGGGTCTTTTTTTGGCGTGTATGGGCTGCCGCCGCGCGCTCTGGATCGCATTTCTATCGGCGCGCCGGTCTATGGTCTCGGGGGAACCGCGAGCATTGCTGTGGCGCAAATCATTCCCCGCGCGCCTTATGTCACGCCATTCCTCCAGAACCTCAGCAAATCGCGACTGCTGACCGCGTCCTATTCGCGACAACTGCCCTTTGACGGCAACCTTTTCGTCACCGCCTACGCCAATTTCGCCAGGAACCAGGATCGCGGATTGTTTATTGGCGTGACCTTTCCTTTAGGCGAAAGCGTCAGGGCGACTGTTGGCGCCCAATCTGTTCCGGACCCCTTCACCGGCAAGACCCGGCTGGGCGGAAAGGCCCAGTTGCAGAAGTCGATGGGCGGGCAAATCGGCGATTACGGCTGGACGCTGTCGGCGACGGAAGGGCAAAATCGGTTGAACGGCGCCAATCTGTCGTACCGCTCGGCGCTGGGAACCGCCCGCGTGGACGCGGTTCAGCAAGCGGGGCTGATCAGCACGACCGGCCAGTTCGAGGGGGCGATCGGCGCGACGGATCTCGGCATTGCGGCAGGGCCGACGGTCTATGATTCCTTCGCCATCGTCGACGCCGGCGCGCCGGACGTAACCGTGCTGCACGACAATCGCGCCATTGGACGGACGAACATGTTCGGCAAGCTGCTGGCGCCGAACCTGCGCGCCTATCAGAGCAACAAGATCGCAATCGATCCCAACACGCTGCCGCCCGACGCCGCGCCAAACCACACGCAAGAGATCGTGGCGCCCGCGTTCCGCAGTGGAGTCGGAGTCGATTTCGGCGTCCGCACGGATGTCAAATCGGTCGTGCTGATTCTTACCGACACGGCTGGGAAATCAATTGAAACCGGCAGTCGCGGCCGGCTGGAAGGCGGCGGCCCTTTCATCGTTGGATATGACGGCCGCGCCTATGTTCAAGGCCTGAGCGAAGAAGACAACGTCGTCATCGTGGATCTGGGGAGGAGAGATTGCCGCGCAAACTTTCATTTCGACCCGCATGTCGCCAAACAACGCCCAATCAAGGCTATTTGCGAGTAACTCCGTGCGCTCGGCGAGCATTATCGCGTGCGCTCGCTTTTTTCGCTGGCTTCGCGCGCAAGGGAATGAGCGACTTGCCCTCTGCTCGGTCAGTCGGATTGATGGCGGGGGTAGCGGCTTGCTGCGGAATTCTGCCAAATGCGACAGCCTCGGCGCAGAGCTGCAGCCTTTCGGTCGCTGATTTGTCTTTCGGACCGATCGACGTTACAGCGAACAGCGCCTCAAACGCCTCGACGACCATTTCGGTCACCTGCAACGCCTTGCTGACAGTGGCGCTGCGGGTCTGCGTCAACATCGGACCTGGGGGCGGCGGCGCGTTGAACGCATCCACACGATACATGAAATCCGGCTCCAACAGCCTGACCTACGGCTTGTTCTCGAACGCCGGCGCGACGAATCCCGTCGGCTCGAACTTCTGGGCGGCCGGCGGGGGAAGCCCGATCGTCATCGATTTCCCGCTTTTCATCGGCCCGGTCACCAAAACCGCGACGTTATACGGACGGGTCTACGCCGGACAGCAGACCACGCCGGTCGGAACCTACGCCAGCCATTTCGGCGCGGCTGACGCGGTCATCCAGTATGGCTTGCTCTCGCTGATCAACTGCAATCTCCTCACCGCCACCGCCAGCACGACATTTGACGTCACGGCGGACGTTTCGCCGAATTGCTCCGTGACCGCGAATAATCTCAATTTCGGGACGCTGGGCATATTGAACGCGGGAGCGGACGGCGCCACGACAGTGTCGCCTGTCTGCACAAACGGCACGCCTTACATAATTGGCTTGAACGGCGGACTTTCGTCGGCGACGGACCCTACCCAGCGCAAGATGTCCAAGGCCGCGGAATTCATCCTGTATGGCCTTTATCGGGACGCCGCGCGAACGCAGCCTTTTGGAGACACGCCCGGCGTGAATACGGTCGGCGGAACGGGCACGGGCCTCCCTCAGTCGGCGCCGGTCTACGGACGCATTCCGCCGCAGGCGACTCCGTCATCGGGACTGTATAACGACACCATCGTCGTCACGCTGACATTTTGACTGTTCTTCCATCGACGGAGCGACGTGCGCCGAGCCGGCGGCGACGTCGGCCCGCGTTCTTGGCTCCGCCAATTTGCGCAGTCCATTACAAGGTCTTAATAGGAACCGCTTGGGCTTCGTCCAAGGGCGCTGTAAAATGCCGGTGCGCCACGTCCAAACGCTCCAGGAGGCGAAAGCAAGTGGAAAATCCTGTTGAACCCGTGAGCGAGACTACGCCCATCGAAGTGGCGATCAAGACCAGCCGCGAGCTTTACGAGCGATTGGCTCTATTGCTTGTAGAAGTCCAGCAGCGGAACGAAGCGCTCGTAAATGAAAATGAGCAATTGAAGCAGCAAATTTCCGACGAGGACGCCCTTAAGACACGCCTTCGCGAAGCCTTGAGCATGGTAGGCCGGCTGACCGCGGAAAACAGGGAGCTTCGGGCCCGGCTCGAGCAGGCAAATTTCGTGCAGGGCGAAGAGGGGCAGCAGCAGACTTTTCCTGAAACGCGCCGCCTGATTCTCGCGTCCGGCCTGTTCGATGAGGCTTGGTATTTGGAAAAATATCCGGATGTTCGTGAATCCGGGATGGATCCGCTTGAACACTACCTCCAAAATGGCGCGAGAAGGGGACTCGATCCGTCGCCAGCCTTCTCAACCAAGAAATATCTGCTTCGGTATCCCGATGTCCGCGACGCCGGCATGAACCCGCTGGCGCATTATGTGGATTACGGAAGGGCTGAAGGCCGGAAGATTGATTGAGCGGCAAAGCTGCGGGGTCATGGGCCTGCGCGCACCGGCCGCAATCCCGGCGGGCGCTGCGCTACGGGCTGAACAGCGGCGGTGAAATGGTCATTCAACTCGCCAATAGCCCGGCGTCGCCATGTATGTCTCGAACCGCTCCGCGCTGAGCGCCTCGCAATCGACCGCGGGCATCCTGTTTAGGGGGTCGAGGGCGGGCCGGCGCTGCTCGATCCCCACAAGCCCAGGAGCCTCGCCATGCTGGGCGCGTCGGCCGACCCGCGGAATTCGCGATGGCTTCCGGACGTTTTCGGCGGCGCGGCGGAGATGCGCCCGCCGAGTTGCAGCACCAAGGCCATGGCTTGCCTTTCAGCGTCAAAGCTGAAACTTTACCGTGATCGCAGACCGTCCTTTGGAGCGTCGCGCCTATGTCTTTCCTCCATCCATTTCTGTTTCTCCTGACATTCGCCCTTTTCGCCTGCAACTCCGCCACCGCGCCGCAGGCGCGCTTCGATCCGGCGGAAGCCGCTTTCCTCGACAGGCCCGGCAAGACCACAATCACGGGACAGGCTTTCCTTCCCGACAAGACCGGCCATGTGAATGTGCGCTACGCCGCCGGCGAGGTCGTGCGGCTCATCCCTGCGACGAGCTACGCCAAAACGCGGCTCGATTATTATTTTCACGGCGCCAAATTCGCGCCCGCGGCCTCGGTTCCCCGGAACGATCCCGACCCCGATTATCTCGCCCGTCAGCGCACGACCAAGGCCGGCTCGACCGGCCGCTTCGAATTCGCGAATGTTCCGCCGGGACGCTATTTTGTTTCGACCCAGGTCATCTGGAAGCCGGAAGACAAATTTCTTTCAGAGGGCGGCCTGATATATGAGGAGGTCGTCGTCACCGGCGCCGAAACGAAGCCCGTGGAAGTGATCGTCTCCGGCAAATAAGGGCCCGCATGAAGCTCCTCCTCGTCGTCGCCTGCGCGCTTGTCGACGCCGACAATCGCGTCCTCATCGCGCAGCGCCCGGCGGGCAAGCAGCTCGCGGGACTGTGGGAGTTTCCCGGCGGCAAGCTCGATCCTGGCGAGCGGCCGGAGGACGCGCTCATTCGCGAGCTGGCCGAGGAGCTTGCGATCACTGTCAAGGCGCCCTGCCTCGCGCCGCTCACATTCGCGAGCCACGCCTATGAGGAGTTTCATCTCCTCATGCCGCTCTATGTCTGCCGCAAATGGGAGGGCTTCGTCTCCCCGACGGAGGGCCAGGCGGTGAAATGGGCTCGGGCGCGGGACTTGCGTAATTTCGACATGCCGCCCGCCGACGCGCCGCTCATCGCCCCGCTCGTCGATCTGCTTGGCTAGACTCGTCTATTATCATTTGTCATTGCATGGACGCGCTTTGCCGATAGTATCCCGCTCATGGCGACGACGGACAAGAATGGCTGCGGCCTTGCAGACGCCCGAAGGCTGAACCGCCGGGAGCGTTACGCGTTCGGCAAGAGCCTGCGCGACGCGGTTCCGCGCGAGGCGCTCGCCGATTATGCGCCGCCCGTCGATCGCGACCCGATCGCGATCATCAAGGAGACGGTCGGAACGCGCCTGAAATCGCTGCGCCCGCTGCGCCGCGAGCTGATGATCGAATCTCCCTTCGCGTTTCTGCGCGGCGCGGCCGACGTCATGGCCTTCGATCTTTCGCGCCAATTGACGCCGGGCGTGAAAGCGCAGGCGTGCGGCGACTGTCATCTGATGAATTTCGGCGCCTATACGTCGCCGGAAGGCAATGTGCTTTTCGACGTGAACGATTTCGACGAGACGCTGCCGGATGTCGACATCGTCCATGATCTGCGCCGTCTGGCGACGAGCGCCGCCGTCGCCGCGTTCGATATGGACTGTTCGCGCAGCGAGGCGCGCGACTTCGCGCGGCGCGCGATCAAGACGTACCGGACGCGGATGCTGCAGCTCGCCGTCATGTCTCCCTATGAGATATGGAATGTGCGCGTGCATCTGAAGGACGTCGTCAAGACGCTGCGCGACCGCGTGCTGCACGAGAAATTGAGCGCGGCGATCTATGAGGGCAAAGGCCCCGAGGACCGGACGGACGGGCTTCCGAAAATCGAGCGGACGCGCGCCGGCTGCTGGCGTTTTGTCGACAAGCCGCCGAAGCTGCGCCACCTCGACTCCATGCCGGAGGACGAGGCGCGCATTGATCTGCCGCAGCTTTTCGAGCGCCTCGCGCAAGAAGGGCTTCAGGAGCCGGTGGCAAAGCTCCTCGCGCGCTATCGTCTTTGCGATACGGCGTTCAAGGCGGTCGGCGTCGGCAGCGTCGGCGTGTTCTGCGCGATCGCCCTCTATATGTCCGAGGATGACGAGCCGCTCGCCTTGCAGATCAAGGCGGCGCAGCCTTCAGTTCTGGAGCGGTTCGGCGTTGGCCGGTGGCAGGGGACGCCGGGCAAGCGCGTCGCCTCGGGACAGCGCGTCATGCAGGCGGCGACGGATCTGTTTCTCGCGGCCGCCGACGGTCCCGACCCTGAAGGCCGCTTCTATATGCGCCATCTCAAGACCCGGCGCCTGAGCGGAATCGCGGAGCTGCTGAAGGACGAAGCGTTTCCGCGCTATGTCGCGCTTTGCGGCGACGCCCTCGCCCGCGCCCATGCGCGCTCGTCGCTTCCGGCCGTGATCGCGGGCTATATGGGCAAGGGCGAAGCGTTCGACGACGCCGTCGCATCCTTCGCCATGCTCTACGCCAAGCAGACGATCAAGGACCGCGAGACCTTCTGCGCCGATCCGGAAGCGGTCTGACCGACCGCCCTATTCTCTCGTCATCGCGAAGCTCGCGGGAATAGAGAGCGTCCAGATCAGCCCATCGGGCGGAAAGCTCAGCGTCGCCTCGCCGTCGAGCGCCTGGGCGACGAGACGCTTGACGACCTTGTGGCCGAAACCCTCCTTCGGCGGCGTGACGAGCGACGGACCGCCGCTCTCGCGCCATTCGATGTTGAGGCGGCCGTCCGCGAATCCCCATTTGAGCGAAACGCCGCCCTCGGGCCGCGACAGCGCGCCATAGCTCAGCGCGTTGGTCGCGAGCTCATGCAAAGCGAGGCCGATATTCTGCGCCGCCTCCGGCTTGAGCATGATCTTGGGGCCGTCTATGGCGGCGTGCTCGCAGACGCAATCGCGCGTGACGTCGAGGCAATAGGCCATTTGCGCGCGCGCGAGGTCATGCATGGCGGCGCCGCGCCAGTCCTGCGAGACGAGAAGATCATGCGCCATGGAGAGCGCCTGCAGTCGCGCGCCAAATTTACGCTGAAACTCCTGCACCGAGGGCGCGCCCGCCGCGGTCTGGCGCGACATGGCCTGCACGACCGCGAGGAGGTTCTTCGAGCGATGCACCAATTCACGCAGCAAGACGTGCACATGCTGCTCGCGCATCTTGCGCTCGGTGATGTCGCGCGCCGTGCCGAGAATGCGCACGGGTCGGCTATTCTCGAAGAAAGTGCGGCCGCGGATCGAGACCCAGCGCTCGATCTGGTCCTTCACGCCGATGACGCGATATTCGATCTCGTAATCGCCTTCATAGGTCGGATCGAGCGCGAGGCCCACCGCCTCCTTGCTGCGCCGCCGGTCCAGCGGATGAATGGCGCTGCGAAAGACGTCGAAGCCCGGTTCGAGATCGTCGGGCAGACCCCATAATTCCCGCACGCGCGCGTCAAGATGCACCTCGCCGGTGACGAGATTCCAATCCCACACGCCGGTGCGGCCGGCGTCGAGCGCAAGCTGCATGCGCTCGAGCGCATAGGCCTGGTCCTTGATCGCATCGCAGCCGGAGGGGGCGGCGCGCGCCTCGCCGGCGTCGGAGAAAGCGTCCGTGTCGCTCACGCATCACCTTTCTGGAGCGCGCTCATTATAAGGCCGAACCGGCGCCCATGCGAGCGTCAGATGTCCAGAAGCTCGGTCGCGAAAGCGGCCTTCTCCTGAATGAAGGCGAATCGCGCCTCGGGCTTGTTGCCCATCAGCCTCTCGACGCAATCGGCGACCTCCTCGCGCTCCTCGCTTGCGAGAACGACCTTGAGCAGCGTGCGCTTCACGGGATCCATGGTCGTCTCCTTAAGTTGCTGCGCGCTCATTTCGCCCAGGCCCTTGAAGCGATTGACCTCGACCTTGCCCCTGCCGGCGAGCGCGGTCCTGATCAGCTCCTCGCGGTGATCCTCGTCGCGGGCATAGACGGTCTTGGGCCCCTGAGTGAGCTTATAGAGCGGCGGCTGCGCCAGATAGAGATGACCCTTCTCGATGAGCCGCGGCATCTGGCGATAAAAGAAGGTGATGAGCAGCGACGCGATATGGGCGCCGTCGACATCGGCGTCCGTCATCACGATCACTTTCTCGTAGCGCAAATCCTCGTCGCGATAATGCGCGCCGAGGCCGCAGCCCAGCGCCTGCGTGAGATCGGCGAGCTGCTGATTGGCGAGGAGCTTGTCCTTCGTCGCGGAGGCGACGTTCAGAATCTTGCCCCGCAGAGGCAGAACGGCCTGCGTCGCGCGATTGCGCGCTTCCTTCGCCGAGCCGCCGGCCGAGTCGCCCTCGACGATGAAGAGCTCGGAGCCTTGCGCCGAATTATTGGTGCAGTCGACGAGCTTGCCCGGCAGGCGCAATTTGCGCGTCGCCGTCTTGCGGGCGATGTCCTTTTCGGCGCGGCGGCGCAATCTGTCTTCCGCGCGCGAGATGGCGAATTCGAGCAGCTTGTTGGCCTGAGTCGGCGCGGCAGCGAGCCAATGGTCGAAGGCGTCGCGCACCGTCTGCTCGACGACGCGCGAGGCTTCGACCGTCATGAGCCGGGACTTGTTCTGGCCCTGGAATTCCGGCTCGCGAATGAAGACCGAGATCATCGCGGCGGCCTGGCCCATCAGGTCGTCGCCCGTCACGTCCCTGGCGCGCTTCGACTGGTTGGCGCGCTCGGCGTGATCCTTCAGCGCCTTCAGCAGCGCGTTGCGGAACCCCGCCTCATGCGTGCCGCCATCGGGGGTGGGGATCGTGTTGCAGTAGGAATGGACGAAGCCGTCATCCTCCGCGAGCCAGGACACGGCCCATTCGAGCGAGCCGTGGCCGCCCTCGCGCGTCACCTTGCCGATGAAGGGCTGGTCGGTGACGAGCTCCTTGCCGTGGGTTTCGCGCGCGAGATAATCCTTCAGGCCGCCGGGGAAGCGCAGCACCGCCTCGGCGGGCGTGTCCGAGCCCGGCTCGACCAGCGCGGGATCGCAGCGCCAGCGTATTTCGACGCCGCCGAAAAGATAGGCCTTGGAGCGCGACATGCGGAAAAGGCGCGCCGGCTTCCAATGCGCGTTCTCGCCGAAGATTTGCGGATCGGGCTTGAAGCGCACGCGCGTGCCGCGGCGATTATTGATCTTGCCGAGCTTCTGCAGCTTGCCGAGCGGCAGGCCCCGCGAAAATTCCATGCGATAAAGCTGCTGCTCGATCGCGACCTCGACCTCGACTTTTTCGGAAAGCGCGTTCACGACCGAGACGCCGACGCCGTGCAGGCCGCCCGAGGTCTGATAGGCGCCGCTGTCGAATTTGCCGCCGGCGTGAAGAACGGTCATCACGACCTCCAGCGCGGATTTGTCCTTCATCTTGGGATGCGGGCCAACGGGAATGCCGCGGCCATTGTCGGCGACCGTCAGCCAGCCGCCGGCCTCCAGCGTCACCTCGATGAAGGTGGCGTGGCCGGCGACGGCCTCGTCCATGGCGTTGTCCAGCACCTCGGCGAAGAGGTGGTGCATCGCCGCCTCGTCGGTGCCGCCAATATACATGCCGGGGCGCCGGCGGACGGGCTCCAGCCCCTCCAGCACCTCGATGGAGGCGGCGGAATATTCGGCCGGAGCGGTTTTTGCTGCGGGTCTGGGCGCGGGCGCCTTGCGCGGCGCCCCGCCGAAAAGGTCGGGTTTCGTGGCCATGGGCCGATATTAGCGCGATTCGGCCGCCGGCGCGCGAGGCGCCGGGGCGCGGCGTCAGAAACCGAAGAACTTCTGGCGCAGCGCGTCCTCATAGGCCTCCTTCGCCGCGAGAACCTTGCTGCGCGCGTCGTCC
>Ga0123401_110053_pt1 | contig 12411 bp, 10 predicted proteins | sample T5LLNH4metaT_FD_89915 | JGI IMG/M metagenome (GOLD analysis project Ga0123401, IMG submission 89915) | Methane-oxidizing artificial microbial communities from Washington, USA to study methane cycling - T5-LLNH4 metaT (Metagenome... | ecosystem: Engineered > Modeled > Simulated communities...
CGCTGCGAAAAGCGCCTCGACGTCGTGCCGGGCGCGACGCATCTCTTCGAGGAGCCGGGAGCGCTCGACGCCGTCGTCACAAAGGCCGGCGACTGGTTCGCCGCCCGCCTTCCGGCGCGCGCGACAGACGGGCAGGCGTAAGCCGCGCCGTATCCGGAGCCGGGCGAGAAGGAGATCAGCCCCGAGAAGAAGGAAGCCGAGCGGCGCGGCGCCGAAATCGCCTAGGTCGGATGGGACCGAAGAGCTTCGCATTATTTCCTGCGACGTCTCGGCGTTCTATATTGAGCGTCGCTCAAGTTCGATTGAAGCGGAGGAGGAGGGCATAAGCTTTCCGGCCCCGCCAAGATTGGTCGCGACCATGGTCCTTCACGAACGCGGCTCTCCTCCGGCGACGACTGACGCAAAGCTCATCCGCCTGTTCCTATGCGGAGACGTCATGATCGGCCGCGGCGTCGATCAGATTCTGCCGCGTCCTTGCGCGCCCGGATTGCATGAAGACTACGTGTCTTCCGCCATCGCTTACGTGGAGTTCGCCGAACAGGTCTCGGGTCCGATACGAAGGCCGGTCGGTCTCGACTATATTTGGGGCGTGGCCCTCGACAGGCTCCGCGAACGCCGGCCTGACGCGCGCATCGTCAATCTCGAAACCAGCGTCACGCATAGCGAAGACTACGAGCCGAAAGGGATAAACTACCGCGTCAGCCCCGCGAACGCCGAATGCTTGCGCGTCGCGGGGATTGATTGTTGCGTGGTCGCGAACAACCACGTGCTTGACTGGGGCAGGTCGGGTCTCGTCGAGACGCTCGATACGCTCGACCGCATGGGCGTCAGGACGACGGGCGCTGGACGTAACGACAATGAAGCGAGACGGCCAGCCATTCTCGACATCGCAGGGAAAGGGAAGGCGATCCTCGCCGCTTTCGCTCTGCCGAACAGCGGCGCGCCGCCGCATTGGGCGGCGGGCGGCGAGAGAGCGGGCGTGAACCTGCTTCCCGATCTTTCAGCCAATAGCGCGGCGCTCGCGCGCGATCTCCTGCGGAGCGTGACCAGAGCTGGCGACGTGTCGATCGTTTCGATTCACTGGGGCCCAAATTGGGGCTATGAAATCCCGGACGAGCAAAGACGCTTTGCGCATAGGCTGATCGATGAGGCCGGCGTTTCCGTCGTTCACGGTCACTCCTCGCATCATGCGAAGGCGATCGAAGTTTACCGTAACCGCCTCATTCTGTACGGCTGCGGAGACTTTCTGAATGATTACGAGGGCATCGGGGGTTATGAGGAATACAGAGGCGATTTATCGCTCATGTTTTTTGTAGATATTGACGTGGTGAGCGGGGATTTGGCCGCATTGGAACTGTCGCCTTTGCAAATTCGACGGTTTCGGCTGGAACCGGCTGCGCCGGCCGATGCGGAATGGATCGCGCAAAGGCTGAAACGGGAGAGCGCGAGCTTCGGCGTCAGGGTGAAGGAGACGTCGGCGCAGTCATTAGCTGTGTCCTGGCCATCTACGACAGGGGCTGAAGCGAACAGCGCGCCTTTGTGACAAAATGGCGAATCCCTAAAAGCGTCATTGCTCCGCGCCGAGGCGTCGGCATACTTTATTGCGTGTGGTCGGCGGGAGGGAAAAGACGGGGCGTGTTGACGAGGCGACCCGCTATGCGACGACCTTCCTTGGCGACGCCTGCGGCCTATGCCGGCCAAAGGCCGCGCAAGTCTTTCGGCGTCACGGCGCGCACGTCCTCAATTTCTGCTGAAGGCAGTCGCTCGGCGAGTTGCGCGAGAACGGCGCGCGCCGCTTGTTCCGCATCGATGGCGGGATCGCGATGCGCACCTTCGCGGATGCGCTCCAGGAATGACTCACGATTCTTGAGCGCGCTGTATTTCGTCACTTCGCTTCCTGCGGGAACTCTTCAGACAATTCATGAGGGATTCGCGTCAAATCGGCCTCCGTTATTGTTTGATCCTTTCGGTCGCGTTCTAGCGAAACCGCCTTCCATGAGGCGCAGCAGAGATAGCTAACTGATCCAACGAGTTTCGGGGACTTTTCGCGAGACAAGCGGCGCGGGGGTCTTTGGGCGACCAATGATGATCGGAGCAATGGGGACGTGAGCGTCGGGGACGCCGATTGTTTCCTTGCCAATCGTCGTGTTCAGCCAAGAATGTGCAAGACCAATCCAGCAAGAGCCCAACTCCGCGTCAAACGCCGCGAGCATCAGATTCTCGGCGGCAAGCGCGCAGTCCTCAACGATCCAGGGTCCTTGCGCGACGGCGGAAATCACGACCAGAACGGGAGCGTGGTAGAACAGATGGAAATTCGCGTCCGCCAACCTTTCGTAAAGATGCGCCGGCAAAGCAGCGACGCCGCGTTCGCGCACCATATGTATTTTGGCCGCCTCCGACATCCGATCGAGCAGCGATTGGTCTTCAATGATCACGAAAGACCAAGGTTGCTCGTTCATCGCGCTTGGCGCCTGGATCGCGGCGTCGATTAAATGCTTGATCGTTTCCTTCGGAACCGGCTCTGACAGATAGTCCCGAACAGAGCGGCGGCCGTAAATCGCTTCCATGAGCTCCATGATCGCCCCCCTGGTTCGGGTCTACTATTGCCCCTGAAGAGACGGATCGTCCGCCGCGACAGAAAAAGCGGCGAAGCCTCTTTCGCGCAGGCGAGATTTCACCTGAGTGCGGAAAGGTGGTCAAGACTGAAGACAGGACCTGCGTCATTCAATCGCGCTGCGATTGGCTCGATGCTTACGCCTCCTATGGGAGAGGCTGAGCGCAACCGCGTCAATCCTCAATCGACGGAAGAACAAATCGACGCGATTGCCGCATATCTGTCCAGCTTGCGTCAAACAGGATGAGCGCATGATTCTCAATTCGCAAGTCGCAATCCTCGGTGGGCTGCAATAATTGTCCAACCCATTATTTTACCCCTACGACTTCGAATCATAACTGCGCGCCCAATTTCGCCGCGTTTCGTGGGTCGCTCATGCGATGCCCGCCCATTGTGACATCTCGAAAAGTTACGTTCCCAGCAAATAACAGTTCGCCTGCGTATGAGCGTGAGGGAGACAGTGGAGCTGCCGCTGAATTTTTTGCGGTGACGCGCCGCGACAAAACGTCCGGGTTTTACCGCTCCCGTGAACGAAAAATGCGTGCGAGCCATTGGCGCGCAAAAGCAATCTCTAATGTGTCGATGCGGCGGCATATCCAGGCGGGCGCCATTCGGCAATGCTCCGCTCGTCTACGACATCTCTGTTTTAAAATGCCCTTTCCGGCGCTTAATCCATACGATCCGGGATTCGAAATCCGGCGCCTGCCGAAGCGCTGAAACAGTTTCATAAGCGCGAGCATGACTGCTGTGACGGATTCGGTTCATAGAGTCTTGTTCTCGCATGCGTACCGTTGCGCTCGCTGATTGACGGGCATAACTTCAGATCGTTCATCCTCGTTCATGTCCCATGTTGGCGAGGCTTCTTCGACGAAGAAACTCAAAGCGCTTCATAAGCTGAACCGCAAAGCGCCGAGCGCCTCGAGCGAACCGCCTTTCAAAGGGAGCTACGATGACCACAGAACCCGAAGTTCGCCGCACGCTAAGCGAGGCGGCCGCGCGCCAACTCGCCAATGCGACGAAGACCCGTCCGCAATGGTCGGGCATTACGCCGCGCTGGCTTATTTCGTTCCTGCCATGGGTTCCCGTGGAAGCGGGCATCTACCGTCTCAACCGGGTAAAGGAAGCCGAAGCGCTCACCGACGCGGACGTGCAATGCAGCCCCGCGCGCGACCGCGACGCCGACCTGCCCGAGACCTACGTCCCTTATGAAGACGCGCCGCGCGAATATTCGATGAATGCGGTGACGACGGTTCTCGACGTGCAGACGCGCGTATCCGACCTTTACAATCATCCCTACGACCAGATTCAGGAACAGGTCCGGCTTCTCACGGAAAAGGTGAAGGAAAAGCAGGAATCGGAGCTGATCAACAATCCGGAATATGGCTTTCTGGCGAACGCCGCGCCATCCATGAAGATCAAGACCCGCACGGGCTCGCCGACTCCCGACGATCTCGACGAGCTGATCGCCAAGGTCTGGAAGGAGCCTGCGTTCTTCCTCGCGCATCCACGCGCGATTGCGGCTTTCGGACGCGAGGCGACCCGTCGCGGCGTGCCGCCGGCGACCATAACGCTGTTCGGCTCGCCGTTCCTGACGTGGCGAGGCTTGCCGATCGTGCCGAGCGATAAGCTGTACATAGACGAGACCGGGAAGACCAACATCCTGCTTTTGCGCACCGGCGAGAAGAAACAGGGGGTCATCGGCTTGTTCCAGCCAGGGATTCCCGGCGAAGTCGCGCCGAGTCTTTCAGTGCGTTTCATGGGCATCAATCGCAAGGCGATCGCGTCCTATCTCATTTCACTTTACTGTTCGGCCGCCGTGCTGACGCATGACGCGCTGGGCGTGCTCGAGGAAGTCGACGTCGGCAAATATCATCAATACGACGACAAATACGCCTGAGCCGCGGCGCGCGACTGATTGATCGGCGGCTGAAGGCCGCCGATGAACTTCAGAGGAAACGCCAGCATGCCCGATCCGCAAACTGCTCCGTCTCCGCCGGAATTGCCCGTCGACGGCGTGCCTTCGGAAGAAGCCGCGACCCGCCACGCGTCGATCGTCTTCGATCCGGAAACGATCGCGCGCCTGGCCAACGCCTTCTTTCAGGCGCCGCTCGCTCCGACAGCTCCGGCGCCGCTCCCGTTCGGCTTTCCCGTCGCGACGCCGAACCTCGCCGATGCGCCGGCTCCATCGGTCGTCACGTCGATTGCGCCCCTCGCGCCGGCGCGCGCTCCCTATGGACCGCCGGACGCGCCGCAGACGACAATTCCGTCCGTGGCGCCGACGCCCAATATTCCAGCGCCTTCAGCGCCGACGGGCTTGCAATCCCCGACGCGCCCGCCGGGACTGGAGAACGCGCCCGAACCCGGCGCGTCGATCGGGGGAACGTATCCTCTCGGGATGGCGGGCGCCATCGATTACAGCGCGATCCCAAGGTTGTTTGGGGGCGATATGGCTGTGATCCCGCCTGCGCATTCGGGCATTTTGGGGATAGGCGCTCACAATGGCGCCCTGCCGGGTGGCGTCGCGCCCGCCAACCACGATAATCTTTATTTCCTGCATGAGCGCGTCCCGCCGACGCAAGGACCATCGTCAAGCCCGCCGTCAGCGTTGTCCGCGCCCTTGATCGACCCCGCGCATCTTACGCCATCAAACGCGCCGGACCACGCTGTCGGCGTTCCGCTCAATGCATCGCCGGAAAGTTACGCGATCCCTGCGCCGTCGGAAGCGGATCCGCATCGTCTCTCTGACGCCGCTTCGCTTGCGACGCCGCCGGCGCCGGCGGCTTTGCCGTCCGGTTACGAAAGCGGCGTCGGGCCCGGAACCGTCGGTCCCGCCGCCAGCGACGCGCTTTATTTCGTGAGCCATAGCGGCGGTCATGACGGCGTCGTAACCGACGGCGCGGCGGCGCAGACGACGGACGCCTTGCAGGGCTATGAACCGCAGGCGCTCGCGAGCGCGGAGCGGACGCGTGAGCCCTTCGATCCTTACGCGGTCAGGCGCGACTTTCCGATCCTGCAACAGCAGGTGCATGGCAAGCCGCTCATCTGGCTCGACAACGCCGCGACGACGCAAAAGCCTCGGTCCGTCATCGACCGGCTCTCTCATTATTACGAATATGAAAATTCCAATATTCACCGCGCAGCGCACGCCCTGGCGGCGCGCGCGACCGACGCTTATGAAGCGGCGCGCGAAAAGGTGAGGCGCTTTCTGAAAGCGCCAAACGTCAAGGACATCGTCTTCGTTCGCGGAACGACGGAAGGAATCAATCTCGTCGCTCAGGCTTGGGGGCGCCGTAATGTTCAGCAAGGAGACGAGATCGTCATTTCCTGGCTTGAGCATCACGCGAATATTGTGCCCTGGCAGATGCTTTGCGCCGATGTCGGCGCTCGGCTGCGCGTCGCTCCGGTCGATGATCGGGGACAGATTATTCTGGAAGAATATGAGAAGCTCCTCAATCCAAAAACCCGGATCGTGGCGGTCTCGCAGGTATCGAACGCTCTCGGCACGGTGACGCCGGTGCATGAGATCACCGCCATGGCGCATCGTCACGGCGCCCGTGTGCTGATCGACGGCGCTCAATCGGTGTCGCATATGCCGGTCGACGTGCAGTCGATTGATTGTGACTTCTTCGTTTTCTCGGGCCATAAGGTGTTTGGCCCGACGGGCATTGGCGTCGTTTACGGGAAAGACGAAATCTTGCAGCACATGCCGCCCTGGCAAGGCGGCGGCAATATGATCGCCGACGTCACTTTTGAAAGAACGATCTACCAGGGTCCGCCCGAGCGTTTCGAGGCCGGGACCGGCAATATCGCGGACGCCGTGGGACTAGGCGCGGCGCTCGACTATGTCGAGAGCATCGGCATGGAGGTCATCGGCCGATACGAACATGAATTGCTGCTCTATGCGACCGAAAAAATGCAGTCCGTGCCGGGGCTGACTCTTATCGGCACGGCTGCTGAAAAGGCGTCGGTCTTATCGTTCGTTTTGCGCGGGCGCGATCCGCTCGACATTGGCAAGGCCCTTGATCGCGAGGGCGTCGCGGTTCGGGCGGGGCACCATTGCGCGCAGCCGATCCTTCGGCGGTTCGGCCTGGAGGCCACGGTGCGGCCGTCGCTTGCGTTCTACAACACATGCGCTGACGTCGACACGCTCGTCGCGGCGCTGCTTCGTATCCAAAGCGGACTCGCGCGGGCGTTTTGATCGAGCAGCCTCTGCTGCTACGGCTGCGCTATTCCTTCCTTGCACTATCCGCCTGCGTCATCTCAACGCAACCATGTCGGAAAAACGGACGTTGCACTCTATAAAATCCATAGACTATGATAACTAAATAAGCTCGTGGACAGGAGGCGTCGATGGCGCGCTGGTTCGAGGATAATTCCCATTCTATCGGACGTACGCCGCTGATCCGATTGAATCGCATCACCGACGGCGCGCCGGCGACGGTTCTGGCCAAGATCGAGGGCCGTAATCCGGCCTATTCAGTCAAGTGCCGAATTGGCGCCGCCATGATCTGGGACGCCGAGGAGCGTGGTCTGCTCGGTCCGGGCAAGGAAATCATCGAACCGACCAGCGGAAACACGGGCATTGCGCTCGCTTATGTCGCGGCGGCGCGCGGCGTTCCGCTTACGCTCACCATGCCGGAAACGATGAGCCTCGAGCGACGGAAATTGCTCCTCGCCTTTGGCGCGAAGCTCGTGCTGACGGAAGGTCCTCGCGGCATGGCCGGCGCGGTGGCGAAGGCCGAGGAAATTGTCGCTTCCGACCCTGACCGCTACGTTCTCCTTCAACAGTTCAAGAATCCCGCGAACCCCGCCATCCACGAGAAGACAACCGGCCCCGAGATCTGGGACGACACCGATGGCGCCGTCGACATTTTCGTGTCGGGCGTCGGGACGGGCGGGACCATCACCGGCGTCGCGCGCTACATCAAGCACGTAAAAGGCAAGCCGATCCAGGCCATCGCAGTCGAGCCCGCCGCGAGCCCCATTCTCACTCAGGCGCGGGCTGGCGAGCCGCTCAAGGCGGCTCCCCATAAAATCCAGGGCATCGGCGCCGGATTCGTTCCCGAGGTTCTCGATCTGTCATTGGTCGACGGGATCGAGCAGGTCAGCAATGAAGACGCCATTCTCTATGCGCGCCGGCTGACGAGCGAAGAAGGGATATTATCCGGCATTTCCTGCGGCGCTGCGGCCGCCGCCGCCATCCGGCTTGCAAAGCGTCCGGAGAACGCCGGAAAGACGATCGTCGCCATACTTCCCGATTCCGGCGAGAGGTATTTGAGCACGGTTCTTTTCGAGGGATTGTTCAACGCTCAGGGATTGGCGACATGACGACCGATATTCAACAAGGGGATGCCGCGAACCCCTATTCGGATGATGTCAGCGGCGTTCTCGCGGAGCTGCAGACGCTGCGAAGGGCCTCGCAGCTTCAGCGTTATCACGGCGCGCCTCTGCCCGATCTGCCTTCGCGAGAGGCCGTCGCGCAGGTCGTCGAGGGGCTCATCTCGGTCTTGTATCCGCGCCACTTCGGGCCGCCGGGACTGACGCCGGAAAAGACCGAGGAATTCCTGGCTCGTACGCTGCCGACAACGCTCCGCTATCTTCAAGACCAACTCCGCCGGGAGCTTGCGCTCACCGCCAATAATGAATCCGACGGACAGGAGCTTACGCGGAAGGCGATCCGGATCGCCAAGGAGCTTGCCCATAGCCTGCCAAAGATTCGAGCGTTGCTGGACACCGATATTCGCGCCGCGTTCAATGGCGACCCGGCGGCGAAAAGCATCGACGAAATCATCTTCTGCTATCCGGGCGTCACGGCGATCATTCGGCATCGCATCGCTCACCAGCTCTACCTATCCGGCGCGCCGATGCTCGCCCGCATCATTTCGGAGCTGGCGCATTCCGAAACGGCCGTCGACATTCATCCCGGCGCGGAGATCGGCGAAGGCTTTTTCATCGACCACGGAACCGGCGTGGTCATCGGCGAAACCGCGATCATTGGGCGCAATGTCCGGCTCTACCAAGACGTCACCTTGGGCGCGAAACGCTTTGAAGCAGACGAGACTGGCGCCCTTATAAAGGGACAGCCCAGGCATCCGATCATTGAAGACGACGTCGTCATCTACGCCGGCGCGACGGTGCTGGGCAGGATCACGATCGGCCGGGGATCGTCCATCGGCGGCAATGTCTGGCTGACGCACAGCGTTCCGCCACGGAGCAACGTCACCCAGGCGAAGCTGCGCACCGAGTCCTTCAGTGACGGGGCGGGAATTTAGGCAATCCCGCGCTTTGCGAGCGGCGCCAGGGACCACGTAAATGACGAGAGTCTACAATTTCAGCCCCGGCCCCGCAGCTTTGCCGGATGCGGTATTGGAACGAGCGCGGGAGGAGCTATGGGATTGGCGGGCGACAGGAATGTCGCCGATGGAGCTGAGCCACAGGGGCAAGGATTTCATCGACATCGCGGAAAAGGCGGAGGCCGATCTTCGCGAGCTTCTCGGCGTCCCCGACAGCTACAAAGTCCTTTTCCTGGCGGGAGGCGCCAGCGGGCAATTCGCCGCCGTGCCAATGAACCTGTGGGGAGACAAGGCCAAGGTCTCTTACGTAAGCACTGGCTACTGGTCCGAAAAGGCCATAGCGGAGGCGAAACTTTTCGGCCCCGTGCATATCGCGGCAAGCGGCAAGGATAGCAATTTCACGACGATTCCCCCGCGATCGACATGGCGCGTCGATCCGAGCGCGGCCTATCTTCATTACACCGCAAACGAAACGATCGGCGGAGTCGAGTTCCACGATGCGCCTGACGTCGGCGATGTGCCGCTGGTCGCCGACATGTCATCGAACATTCTCTCGCGTCCGGTGGATGTGACGCGATACGGCCTGATCTACGGCAGCGCTCAGAAAAACCTCGGGCTGGCCGGACTCGCGGTTGTGATCGTTCGAGACGACCTTATCGGGCAGGCGCTGTCCAGGACCCCGTCAATCCTCGATTATCGGCGGCAAGCGAGCGAACGGTCGATGGTCAACACCCCGCCCACCTATGCCGTCTATATGGCGGGGCTGATGCTGGAATGGCTGAAGGATCAGGGCGGGCTGAGCGCCATCGAGGCGCGCAATATCCGGAAAGCCGAAAAGCTATACGCCGAGATCGACGCCTCGCCTTTCTACTCGAACCCCGTGCGTCCCGAGGTTCGATCTCGCATGAACGCGCCGTTTCATCTTGCTGATCCGTCCCTCGAAAAGACGTTTCTCAGCGAAGCGAAGGAAGCGGGGCTCGTGTCGCTGGAAGGCCATCGCTCCGTCGGCGGCGTTCGGGCCAGCATCTACAACGCCATGCCGGAAGAAGGCGTTGACGCTCTCATCTCATTCATGCGCGACTTCGAGAAACGACGGGGATAGTCCATGTTCAACGTGTTGACCTATGACGACATTCCCGGCGAGAAACTCAACTGGCTGCCTCGAGAAAAATTCACGCTGGCGCCGCAGCTTTTGCGTCCGGACGCCATTCTCCTGCGCTCGCATGATCTTCATGCGGAACCGATTCCGGAAACGGTGCTGGCCGTGGGGCGCGCAGGGTCCGGCGTGAATAATATCCCGGTGGAGCTGCTTTCGAAGCGGGGCGTTCCCGTCTTCAACGCGCCCGGCGCCAACGCGAATGCGGTCAAGGAATTGACGATCGCCGCCATGTTTCTTGCCTCGCGCAACATTATAGCGGCCGCGGATTTCGTGCGCGGCCTCGAAGGCGACGACGCGACCGTTCAGAAGCTGGTGGAGAAAGGCAAGAAGAACTACGCCGGGTTTGAATTGGCGGGGAAAAGGCTGGGCGTCATCGGCCTGGGCGCGATCGGCGTCCAGGTCGCGAATGCGGCGCTTCAGCTCGGGATGCATGTCTATGGCTTTGACCCGCTCCTGACCGTTGAGCACGCCCTGCATTTATCGCCTTCCCTCGTGAGAGTGTCTCATCTCGACGATTTGCTGACGAAAGTCGATCTCGTCACGCTGCACATTCCGCTCGACAACGACACGAGGCGCCTGATTGACGAGCGTCGTCTTGAAAGGCTCGAGCAAGGATCGGTTCTCATCAATTTCTCTCGGGCAGAAGTCGTCGATCAGGCGGCGGTCTGCTCCGCCTTGAAATCAGGCCGCCTGCGCGCATACGTCACCGACTTCGCGACTCGATGCGTCCTTGATCAGCCGGGAGCGATCGTGCTGCCGCATCTCGGCGCGTCGACAGCGGAAGCGGAAATCAATTGTGTCAATTCGGTCGCCGAATCCATTGTCGAGTTCCTCGAAAATGGAGAAATCCGCAATTCGGTGAATTTCCCGAAAGTAACGCTCCCTCGGGGGAAAAGCGTTCGCCTTGCGATCGCCAATGAGAATGTGCCCGGCGTCGTCAGCGACATTTCCGCCGCTCTCGCCGCGGCGAAGCTGAACATCGAAAACCTGGTGAACAAGTCGAGGGACGATTACGCTTACACGCTCGTCGATCTGAACGCCGATGTTCAGCCGGACGTCCTGCAGCAAATTCGTTCAACCAAGGGCGTGCTGTCCGCTCGGCTTATTCCAAGATCGGCGGGTTTCTTCGAATAGGTCGATCTGGATTCATGCACTGTTTTGGGGAGGGTTAAAATCGGAAGTTTCGCTCGTAATTAACCGCCGCGAGATACTCCAACACGCCGACTTTTTCATTATAAGTTCAGGCGCGACGCGTCGAAAGAGGCGGGGCTTCTATTTGCAGCAGCCAGTCTCTGCGCGCGACATGCGGCTTCCAGTTCGGATCGTCCTCCAATCCTTTCGAATGGGGTTCGATCACCTTTTCCCACCACCAGCGGTAAATCCAGCCGAACGCCTTCCTCGCCTCGGCTTCGTCAATATGGCCCGCTGTCTTATAATCGTCGAGGAGGCGGAAGAGGTTGAGGACGGCCGCGACGTCGGCGTATTCGTCCAGCGTCATCGCTCCCTTGTAGAAATCCTCGAAGTTCTTATCCTTGAATTTGCCTTCTGCGTCATAGAACAGAAGAAGCTCGGCACGCAGCCGTGGGCGCAGCATGTCTCCGTAGACGAACTCCTTCTGGAGCTCTCTCAGGACTTGGCAGCGGCTGGACGCCCTGTTGATGCGAGAGGTCATGAAAGCGCCTATCGTCGCTCCCATAATCGCTCCCAGCATGGCGATTGCAGCCTTGGCCCCTATGTCCGACCAGTCTATGTTCCGCTGAGCCGGCTGCGGCCTCTTCGTCTCTGGCATTTCCTGCGCGTTCGCGAAGAGCGGAGCCAGCATGAAGCAAATCGCCGCGAGGCGCGAGATTCGTGACATCAGACTCTCCTTCGGTCTGCCGGCTTGACATTAGAGCGCAGCGAAAAAGTGGGAGCCGGTTTTTTCGGGAGAAGCGCGCTCTATGGTTTGGAGCCGATCCCGTTTTTGCAATCGGGCGATTCCACACTGGATCGGTCGCCAACCTCCGCCCATGTCCGCTACAGCTTTTCCCTATAATTTCCGTATGTCGGGCGCTTCTGGCCAAAATTCAGTTGTAAGTAATTGAAATCATTGGCGCTCCCTAGGGGACTCGAACCCCTGTTTTCGCCGTGAGAGGGCGACGTCCTGGACCGCTAGACGAAGGGAGCGGGGAGCCGCTCTATAGACTGGCGGGGGCGTCTCGGCAAGGGCAAAGACAGGCGGCTTTCGCGCTTCTTTTCGACGTGATAGCCAACGGGCCTGATTTTTGGATGACAACCATGACACAGAGGCTCGCCCGGGAAACCTCCGCCGCCGCTCCGACGCTGGAGGCGTCGCTTTCCGCCCG